>LXOW01017233.1_pt1 | contig 44389 bp, 43 predicted proteins | sample 1368591 | NCBI WGS metagenome assembly LXOW01 (sample SAMN04884650, study PRJNA319009) | bovine gut metagenome | isolation source: Cow rumen | host: Bos taurus | place: Italy: Legnaro (PD) | collected 2014-07-09
GTGGTCGGGATGGTTGCCACGGTCTGCATAGCGAGCAAGTCAGGGAACTGACGACGTACCAGCGGCAAAGCGTACTGCTGATACTGAGCCACGTCTGCAGAGACGTTAGCAGATTCGGGGAGGAAACCCTTGTTGAGCTTGCACTGGGTTTCAAGAAGAGTGGAAACCACAGCAGCTTCAGCACGGGACTTGAGCTTACGGCCAAGATTGGATTCCAAAATCGGAGCCCACTTGCTCGTAGCTGACTTAGGTCTGAACTGTTGCATAATGTTATCCTGTGCCCTCTGGCACTGTTTGAGTTCTACTTTAAGTTTATTGAGGTATTTCCACGAAAAAAATTTTACCCCAAAATCTGCATTGAAATTAAAATTGGTATAAAAATGGCGATTTTGAACTAAAAACAAAACCTTCGTACGTGGGTACGAAGGTTTGAATTAAAGGTATTTTTAGTTAGAAGGAACCGCTTTCAGGTGCGGGGGCCATTCCTTCGCCACCCCCAAACTCATTCAAGCCGCCGCCTTCACCACTATCCCCACCATCGGTTTCTTCACCAAGGAGAACCTTCTGTTCATGCTCACGCCACTTGCGGTTCTGAGTGAGGTCTGCGTCGGAAATACCAAGACCGTAACGGAGGCAGTATTCCTGAGACAGCGGGTTGTTCGGAGCTTCGTCCTTCACGGCAAATTCCATCATGCTGGAGAACACGGTAAGTCTGGTTGTCCAAACGTCAGCATCGATATAGCTCTGGAAGCCGTTGCTGCGTTTGAACTTGATGTCGAAGTTCTCTTCCAACTTAATCTGGTCATTGAACTCCTTCCTTGTGTTCAGAACCATGATGAACAACCTGACGAGGCCCTGTTCGAACGGTGTCTGGTATCTGTCAACGAGACGGGCAAAAGCGACTTCTGCCTGTGTGACTTCACCAATCTTACCGTTAGAATAGTTAACACTGTCTCCTGCCAATGCGGTGATACGGCCAGGAGGCACCATCAAAGCGTTGACCAAGTTTCTCTTGAAGAATTTAAGGTCATCAATGTTGCCTAGCTGGTCACCACCAGCGAGCCTTTCGATGTTGGAACCTGACGAGCCGCCCTGAACAGGGATGATAAAGTGCTCGGTTAAGCCAATTGCCTTACCCCAGTTGGTGATTTCACCCGTTGTGGAGTTGTAGTCAATCTGGCGGCTGAACAGTTTCGCCTGTTCCTTCATCGTGGCTTCTGCCTGAGGTTTCGGCTGGCCAGCAACGTCCACTTTCAGAACCATCTTTTCGGAACCCCAGAGGACACGGTACATAACCACGCTATCCTCAATGGTGTTCAATTGGTTGTGTGCCTTCACTGCTGGTTCAAGAATTGACCTCGGGTCGTTGACACCACCTGGGCCATACAGGTCGAGGGAAAGGAACAAAATCTGGTTCGGGGAATAGTCGATGTAGTTTTTGCTGGTATGTGCGTAGGTTCCCGTCAGCATCTGGCGGTAACCGATAATCATATTGTCCTGAACGACAACAATCATGTTCTCACCAGGTAGGAGGTTCAGACCGACAATTTCATTGGTCGCCTCGTCATACACCACTTCAAGGAAGATGCGGCCTTCGGTCAGCATCTTTTTCATGTACTGCCAAGCAGTGTTCTTGAAGTTGCAAATCTTGCGGAGGACATCTCTCTTGAAGATGGTCTGCAAGCTCATCTTGGTCACTTCCGCAATTTCGGAATACTCGTTGACCTGCAAGCTGCAGATGTCACCCTTGTCGTCCTTGTAGATAGCCTCGTTGCAAATCTGGGTCAACGATTCGTTCACTTCCGAACGGGTGGCGATGATGTTGTACTTCAACATGCGTTCCACATTGTTTCGCCAGTATAGCTGCACTTGGTTTTCGGCAATAGTGTCCTGAACCTTGGTCGGGTCAATCTGGCCATCGTTAATCATGATGGTCGGCATGTAGGTGGAGAATCCGTCAGGTGACAACCCGTTCGGGTACATCATCTGCTGGACACCCTGTCCTATCGCATTTCTTGACCTAGAGATGTTGCGGTTAAGGTCTTCGCCGTTGAACACACGGTCGAACAATTCGCCTTTAGGGTTGTTCTCGCCGTAGTCCCTGATATGCGTCATGACCATGGACGCTATATTCTCGGGCTTTTTCTTTTTCGATGAAAAAATCATAATTTCCTACCTGGGATACTTAAATCTGATTCCTTGGAACATCACGTAGAAGATTGGCTTTCGTTCCGATTTGTAGAACTCTTTCAATGCTTCGTTCAGGATGTTCTTAGACAACAGTCGCCGATTGTTTACTTCCGCATCGACTATCGTACGGAAATCGCACAAGTCCACTTGAAAGACTGGAAGGCCGTTATATCTATATAGTTCACCCATATCACAGAATAAAGTATATTTTTGGAATTTACCAATAGTTTATACCCTCTGGTGATGTAATGCTGTTTGAAAAATGTATTTTAAAGATGTAAGTACCTATATTTTACAGGGATTAACATGAGCAAGACTATTGATTTGACCATTAGCGACAGAGTTGCAATCGGACGTTACATCAACCTTATCCGTTGCACAATTCCTATCCGTCTCGTCATCGACGAATTTAACGACAAGTTTGTGCCGACAATGGACGAACTCAAAAAGGCTGGTGCCGTTATCGAAATGGGTAAGCTGGTCGAAGTGAAGGATGATTTCGTCACGAGTTACGACGCCGACGATGTTCCTGCTGTCATCAAGAAGGGTATCGAGGACTACATTGCCGAGCTTGAATCCAACAAGAACGCAGACGCCGCATACGTCGAACGCATCACCTCAGCATTGAAGAAGCTTATCTAATATGATGTCCCGTTTCTACATAATGATGTCGGATTTCTACGTCCACGAGGACGAGAATACGGCATCTACTATGGTGGACAACTTTGCCGAGCAGCTTGATGAACTGTACGATTCAGGTGAGGCTAACAACAAGATTGTCCCCATCTTCATCGTGCAGGGCGGCAACGATGGAATGCCAGAGTACAGTCTGGAACCGTTGTACTTTTCTGTAATCAACGGTGTTCCTCTCATATTCTCCACCTGTTTCCGTCTCTATGGAGATTCTCTTGAACACATCGACAGCGATGCTGGCGGTGGTTCTCTCATCACTGAGATGCTCGCCTATAACAATACCCATCTGTACCACCTCGGGGTCATCGACTCGTTAGACCAGATTGATTTCGCATTGAAGGAGGCGTCTGCTGGAAACCTGATTGAAAATAACCAGCTTGATGCGGCAATGTTGAACACTCTGCTTATCCAGAATGAGATTGAGCCTGTCCGTGAACTCGAACTGCCAAACGGCGGTTACATCGAGGTTTATGCACTTTCGGGTGCCGAGATGGACTCGTTGCAACGGGACAAGAACTACAACAACGGGGCCGCCCAGACTATTGTCGATTACGACAACCCGAACAATGAAATCTACCTTGTCGGAATTGGCGGAAATGCTTCTATCCGTGAAGTGGCAGTAAAGTGCGGTTCTGACGGTTTCATGTACACCGTTTGGACGAACAATAGCCCTAAATTCTTCAAAAAGGCTGCTCAAATCGTCGAGGATTTTCCTGTGGAACTCATCGAGAATGACCTGACGGACATGACAAACGCCCTTGGTGAACACATCATCATGCATCTGCGTAAAAAGAAGCTTTTCGAGCAACAAGAAGACGAAGCCGTAGCCCAAACGATTTAGTGCCCCGATTATAAACTATTTTTGACTAAAAATGGTGAATTATGGCGATAAATCTATATATACGGCTGATGACAACAGAGGAAGATGTTGAAAGATTAACTCAGCATTACAAGGAAACTTACCGTTTTCGGGCAACTGGTGATGATGCCGATGCTGATATCCAAAACTATCGTCTTCGCCATTTTCTAACAGTTAATGCCCCGAACTCAACAGTTACGCCAAACACAGGATTGATGGTTTATGACGGAACAGGAATGAATGCCTTGACGGGCTCATACAATGACTGGACCACACCGAATAGGCCGCCAAAGTTTGATAACAGTAATAGCCAGTTTAACACGGAACTCATAATGAGGTTCGATGTCGCTGGTCGTCATTTCAGTGACTTGGCCAACAATCTGGAAGCTTGGCTTACCGTACCGTACGCTAACGACAACGGTGTGTTCACACCACTTGAAATTTCACATGCATTTTCATTTTTGGGATATTCGAACAATAACGAGTATGTCAAGAATCCGATGAACCTCGTGTTGGAACACAAGGTCGCTGGCGGCGAAGTTAGCGTGATTGAAACGCTAGTTGATAGTATGCCGAGAGGCAATCTACCTGGTTGTACCGAAAACGGTGACTTGTATCAAGTACAGACGGTTCGTGTAGAAACTGCAACAGCCCACGGTCTGAAAGTAGGCGATGCAGTTACCCTGTACAGTAGGTCAGTATCACATGTTCCAAGTTATACAGGAAGTCAAGGTAGACTATTCGGCTTGTATAATGTTGTTGAGGGTAAATGGAAGGGAAGAGGCGAGAGATACTTGGGTGATTTCGTAGTCACTACAGTACCTACCTCAACCTCGTTTACATACAAGACGTACCATAACCCGATGAAAATAAACAAGGGTAACTATCCAAGCGGGCAAAGTTACACTCACAATGACTGGAACGACCTTGTATGGGAAAAGTGGGAATTGTACGAGTACCACGAGGATGTGGAAGCAACCGCAAGAGGAACATCGGTTACAATTACATTCCCAGGTTCGGATGACCCTTCTGGAATTACATGTAAGCATAACTTTGCTCTTGATGACAAGGTTGCTTACATTTATGACAATTCGACAAAGGTTCATTTGAAAGTAACGGCGGTTGCACAAGATGGTCGTAATATCGTCGCCGAGGTACTATCTGGTGAAAGCATTCAGCAAGGCATAACATCAGGAACCTTGGTTTACACCCCTCGCATGCCTTCGTCAGATGTTGCATATAATGTAGCCCATGATGATATTGCCCCAGTAGAAGCTGCGAGCCATTCTAGTGAGAGTGCTATATTCTATGCCTGCCAAGATACCTACTATGACCAGACTTCATCATCTGCAGCATGTTACGGTACGTCTGACGTTGATGGGGAGGCTCAACTTTGGCTTGCGTACAACCAGAAGATACCTATCATTAAGTTCCCGATACCATTCTATAACGGTGCGGCAACATTAGACAATGATATGGTGGCCCGATTGTTCGTATACTGCAATAAAGTTGGCGGTTCTCCAAATTCGGTTGACGTGTTTGATTTTACCGATAACTGGAATGAATCGATGTCCAATGGCGATATTGCAAGAATCCACTCAGGTTCGTGGGCTGATGATGTCGTAGGACATATGGCAAAGTTCGATGTCACTTCGCCTACTAGGACGACTGCTTACAGGTATCTTGAATTTGACATTTCACCTGAATTTGTCGCAAACATGTTTACGGACCCGTCTCATACAAAGTCTGTATACCTCAATATACAAAGCGATGTCCCAGGTTCAGGAAACCACCTATTGCTGGCATCTCGTGAAGATGATGAAGCGCACTGGCCGTATATCGCAATCAGGTCACCTGTATTTATCGGCAAGAACCCAGAGATTGAACTGGACAACACTTACATGTACCTTGTATGTGATGAAATCGATAGCACGACGTACGGTATGGTTACGGCATTTGTTGCAAACGTTTCTCCAAAGATGTTTGACAGTACGAACTTGATGTATGTTCGTAGCTGGAATGATGACGATAAGCCGTTCTTTGCAGTTGGTGACAAAATTGAAATCATGAACACCGAGCATTACAACTCGGTTAATGCAACTGTTGTCGGTGTTGATTATAATGCACATAAGGTATATTTCACTTATCAGAATCCTGATGAGAAAGCTAAGGCTCTCTTGGGTAACGGTGAGTGTGGAATCATCAGAAACAAGTCAAGAATGATTTCTACGTATTCCGCAACAGATGCTGATAACGTCCCGAGTAACCTTTCTGTGACGGGCCCGAATAGTTATGGAACATTTGGCTATGAAGGTGAGTCTCTTGAATTTGATGTAATCCATGATGAAACTCAGGATAACTCAACATCATTGAGTGCTGTGTATAGTGACGGAAATGTTGCGTCCAACACGGAAACTCCTGTAATCATCACTGATATTGAGGTTCGTGCCATTGATGGCGGACACGACCGAGAGGCAGACCGTTACATGCACGTAGGTCCAGACAATGCTGTGATATTGAAGGGATTTAACCTGAATACGTTAAGCAGTAATGCTACTGCCGTACTTGGTAGCGTAGCATGGGAAGATGGTATCGGAACAGGAACTGAGGTACGCCTTAGTACTGTTGATGGACAGAAAAGGTTTGAATATAGCGACGACTTCGACCTGCAACGTGTGATGCATGTGTACGATGTTCAGAATGATTTAAACGATGGTGCTACCATGTTTAAGTTGTTGAAGTCGGAGGCAAAGTACCCGTATCTCTATAAGGGATTTGTGTTCGCTCCAATTTACACTGGTGCAGGTCGTAACATACCTAGAACTCAACTTAAATATGGTGTTAACTATTATATCGGTGACGAGCCTGTGGTGGATGATGAGGATGAAAACTATGTATGGATAAAACTAACGTCTTCATATACAGCTCTACCGTGGATTGACCCTGATACAGCAGATGACTATGTATCGCTTAGCGATAAGGATGTTGCTGACATTCATGAAATAATTCCATCTAACCCATCGTCAGACGGAGAATGGCCGATACTTTTGTACAGCACTGTTACGTCTATCACCGTCAAGGATAACGGTATTGATACAAATCTGTATGCCAACAGGTTGTATCTCCAGATTGATGAAGAAGCTCCTGTATACTATATGGAGGAAGAGACTCATTTGGCTGGCGTTCCGTTCGATGTTTACATTTCAGACGTGAATGATATCTATAAAATTGGCGATGAATTGCTGGAAAATTTCAGTCTGGGTACTGTCGATTATATATTGGGTGAGGGAGACGCTAGGTTCATCAAGCTTACGTTTAACTTGCTTCGTAGCACGACACTTGAATTGTATGATGCGGCAGGAAACTATACATCGTTCCCATTAACCGTTAAGAATACAATTTTTAATTTGGATATTACGGGGATTTCATCAAGTGGAACAACCCACACTTTGAACTTTACCGTTAAAGATACTGAGGCTAGCCTGTTGTCTACTGCAATTACGAACATTGCTGGCAATACAGGTATTTACGCATCGTTCGGAACTATCCAGAATATAAGTTCTATTTCCGAAGGCGATGACGGAATGTACTACTTCACGTTCGACCTTGTTCTTACGGAAGATGTGCTCAGTCAGAGTGACGGTAAGCTTGAAGTCTGGGCGGGTGATACGAATACGGGAGATTCACATCAAAATGACGACTGGTGTTCTCCGATAATCTTCCAGAAGAACTTTACTTGTGTTGAAACGGGGAGCGTCTTGCAGTACCGTGGTGTTAACCTGTATGAAACGGACACCAAGAAGTTGGAACTCCGTGGTCCGAACCCGTCATCATTCTCCATTGATAGCATCGACTCTACAACCACTATTTCAATCAAGGTTCTCGCAACCCAGACTGGAAACAGGAGTTTTGCTATACATTGGAAAAATGACAGCGTGCCGCCTGCTATATCCAACTATGTGAATACGGTTACCGTCACATCTGGTCCTAAAATCACTATACCAGCGGAATCGCAGACCGTAAAATTGAAGAAAGGAACTGCTTGGACGGAACCTGACCCGTGGGATGTGGTAGCAACTGATTACATGGGTAATGTTCTTCCTGCATCGTCTATTGAAATTTCTGTGGATAACAATAACTGGGATGAGTTTGGAACCCATACGATTACATACACGGTAGTAGACTCTTGCGGAAGGCATGATTCTGTCGATAGATATGTTAAGGTCATTGAGTGCGATATTCCGATAATCCTGACGAAGAAGGTCTATGACATGTATGAGGATATCGGAATAATGATTGCTCCTGAAAGCACTGTGTTGTTCAACCAGCATTTCATGAACAATGTTGTAGAATATCGTTTCAATGATTCTGAGGAATGGACTCCTGCTATAATTCTATCGGGAACCCCTGATAGAAAGATGCTTACTATCAAGAACCCTGGCGTTCTTGCAACTGGTCTTCTGTTAAGAGTTAATGTCGGTGAGGACAATAACACTGCTAACGGATGTTATACTACGGAACCTGTTGATTTTAGCATCATCTCCAAGGAAGACCAAGATAAGCCGCTTAATGTCGATGGCAAGGCATCAATCGTGAAGAAGAATTCTAGTCGTTCCCGCTTTGACGACCTGAACTTCGAACCTGTTTACAACAAGGATTTGTCTTACTCGTCATTCAGCATCACCGCTGACGAAAACAGCCTGATGCAGAATGTGTATAGCATCCTGTTGACGAACCTCGGTGAACGCCTTTATGACGATGAGTTCGGTTCCACATTGGAGGAGAGCGTCTTCGAGATTATCGGTGACCTCAACGGCGAATCTAAGTTGCTCAACCAGTGTGTCACGCTCATCAATAAGTATGAGCCTAGGGCGGTCGTGGTCGAGGACAAGAGCTATGTTGCAATCAACGAGGATAACACGGTTGTCATCGTTCTTTACATCAAGGTTCCTCGTGGTGTCGCAAGAAGGATTGAATTGACATTTAGGAAAAGTACATGATAGTTCAGATAAAAAACGACAATACGCAGTATATCTACACTCCTGACGCTTCCAAGGATTACCTCAACATCGCAAAGGCGTTGGGGTTAGGAAGCGGTGCTGGGTTAGCAAGCTATGTGACGACTTCCCCGATTGAGTTCACTAATGCCAATGGTGCAAAAGTAAATGCGGTACGCATAAACGGTTACAGCCGTCTTTCATACTATGTTATGAACGATACCGTCAAACTTGACATCAAGCACAAGGGCAACCTGACAAAGGATATGTTCAAGACCATCCTTGACGGGTTGAACTTTTTCGAGAATGCTCGTATCAAGCTTGGTGACAAGGTGTACCTTGCCCCGTTCCGTGCGCTGAACTACGCTACGATGAATACTATTACCGATGCCGCTGGAAACCATATCATGTTGTCCAGCTCTCAGGTTAGGGATGTTGAGGCAATCAATGCTCTTCTAAGTAGATTAGATTACGATAACGGCAAGATGTACGAGCCTCTTATCAGAAGGTATATCAACATTCTTGCTGGGCTGATTGACAAGAGTGTTCTCCCGATAGGGTATTTCAACATGGAAAATTACCTGAGGATAATCCAGTCGCAGGCTACCACCCTGTTTGCCTCGTTTGCAAAGCCGAAGTCTAAACCGACAATACTTCTACGCAGCGATGGAACCCCAGGTTACGCCAAGGTGATTTCGGCACAGGGTGCCTATGTGAACATCCAGTTGTCCCCGAACATTCAGGTTCTCGACCTCGCAAAGGAGAATGCCTACAACCCGTTTGTCATCGTATCTTTGAGACCGTTCCCTATCGCCCAGTCGTCCTTTCCGTGGAAACATGTCATGTTCGGGAACACCCGTGTCTTCATGAGTCCTATCATCTGTAACGAAAATAAGTTAAGGACTTTGACCAAATCCATCAATCTGTTGGAATGATGTTGACAACTTCCTTTTTGTTTGTTATATTCTAGGTACATATACACAAAACCATCAAAAAAGGAAGTCAATATGAAAAAACTCATCCTCATTCTCGCATTTCTCTGCACATCCATCGCATTTGCTGGCGGTTGGGACTGGTTCAACCCGTCTTCTGGCGGAGTAGCCCAGCTTCGTACTGGCGTTTCGTTCGACCACGAAGCAGAAACCGCCGTCCACTATGAAAACGTCCGTGCCATCATCAAGGGTAACGTCGAAATCGCTGCTGCCCTGTATGACGGTCAGGTTTCCAATATGTCCGTAAGGACTGACATCTATGATGTCGCCGCTGTCGGTGTCGAATTGACTGAAAACAGCGTCCGCCCGTTTGTTCAGGGTTACAAGGACATTGGCAAGTTCAGCATTGGTGGCGAATACCTCTTTGACACTGACACGAAGGTTAGCCAGTTCGGTGCCGAACTCGATTACCTCTTGCTCTCCGACCTTATTCTTTATGCAGGCTCTACCGTCGATACAGACAATTCTTGGGGCCCGTATGCAGGCGTAGTTTACATGCTCGGTAAGGTTGACCTTTGCCTTGGCTACTACGCAGTTATTCCAGAGGCTGAATATCTCACCTCGGGTTACACCTTCGATATCACCTTCAACTTCTAGTGTGGGTATAGCGTCCTATGCATGGGATTACGTTCAAAAAGCTTATTTTTAGAAATTTCATGTCCTATGGCGACATTGATAATGTCGTCGAGTTTCACCCAGGCCTCATTTACCTGAGCGCCCCGAACGGATATGGAAAATCATCCATTGTCGAGGCTCTGACCTATGTCCTTTACGGTAAGTCCTACCGTGGAGGAAACCAGAGCGACTTGAAAAACACTGAAAACAAGAACGCCGACATGGTAGTGACGCTCGATTTCGATGTCGATACGGGTACAGGCAAGCACGAATACCATATCGAACGCCGTATGAAGGCGAAAAGCCTCAAGACGAGCTTTACCATCTGGGTTGACGGGCAGGAACAGCTCAAACGTGCAGGTATGTCACAGCAGGATTTCGAGAACCGAGTACTCGGCCCGTCTCTCCTGCTGTACCAGACCACGATTGCACAGAACAGTCAGGAGACAATCCCGCTTCTTGAAATGCCTGCTGACAAGATGCGCAAGCTCATTGAAAACACTATCTCTCTTTCTACCGAAAAGTGGAAGAACGCCAACAACAAGGTTCTTAGCGATTCCAACATGCAGTTCGACATTGCGAAGAACTCGGTTGACCGTATCAAGGCTGACATCACCTATACGAACACGATGATTGAAACCTTGAAGGCCAAGAAGCATGAACAGATAGACGACCTGAAAAAGCAAATTGCTGACCTTGAAAGCAAGACGCCTGACTTGATGGTTGCTGCTGAGGCTGCAAAGAAGGTTCAGGATGAAACCGAACGTCGTGTAAGAGCATACAATGATGCTCAGTCTGAACTGAGAACCGTCATGACAAAAATCAACGACATGTCCTCATGCGTCAAGCTTTTTGATGATATCGAAAAGGAAAAGCAGAATGTCGCGTTTTTGACCACTCAGTTCGATAATGCCAACAAGCGTTCGGACGAGTTCAAAATCAAGGAAACTCAGGATAAGCTGAGTGAGCTGAACCTGTTCAAGAACAACTTGATTGGCAAGATTAACAGTCTCAATGCTACCATTGCTTCAAACGACCGTCAAATTCAGGCGTTTGACACTAAGATGAAAGATGTCACTGCAAAGGCAACTGCTGTTAAGCCAGGTGTCCCTTGCCCGACATGCGGCAAACCGTCTACCGAAGCTGATGTGGAACACGTTAAGGAAGCATTCCGTAACCAGTGGCGTCAGTTGAAGGCTGAACAGGTTGCTATCGTAAACGACAATGAAGCCAAGAAGAAGGAATTGGCTGACTTGTCTGCGCAGGCGTACAACGATGCTGTTGACAAGCAGATTGAATCCCTCAATGCCACCATTCAGGAATACAACAAGTTCATGAGCGAGGTGTGGGGCCCTGCAAACGGTCAGTTGGCATCTGCCAAGAACAGGTTTAATAACCTTACGGTTAGCGCTTACAAATTCGGTAACGACATCCAGAAGATTCAGAATGACATTAGCGAATTGACTAAACGTCAGACTGATTTGACTAACTGGATTAACTCAAACTCTACGGCAGTCACCGATTCAAACGATGCTCGGGAAAAGTATTACAAGGCATCCTCTGCATTGCAGGAAAATACCTCCCAGATTGTCATGTTGAGGAATACAATCCAGAAGGAAGAATCCAACAACGATGACAAGGCGTTGAAGGATTCCGAAGCCCATCTCGCTGAACTCCAGACCGAACTGGATAATGTTACGGCATCCATCACGAACTTCTCCGACAAGATTGCCATTTGCAAGTACATTTCCTACATGTGTTCTGACGACGGTTTGAAATCTTATGTTATCAAGATGTTCGTGCCGTTCTTCAATCAGGCAATCGAAAGCAACCTTCGCCGCTTCAACCTCCCGTACCACATCGTGTTCGACAAGAGCATGGATTACAAGTTCGAGTCTATCTACGGTGCCGCTCCCTGCTACGAAATGCTTTCACAGGGTCAGAAGCGTAAGGTCTCGTTTGCTATCGCAATGGCATTCTGCGATTTCGTCTTCCGAGTGGCTAACTTCAAGATTAACTGCCTGTTCCTTGACGAAATCTTGGATGTTTCGACGGATGACGTGTCCCTCAGGGAAATGGTGGAACTTGTCCGTACGAGAACAAATCAGACCCCGACTATTTTTGCGGTAACTCACCGTGAAGCGATTATTCAGGACCTATTCGACTACAAGCTGGAAATTGAGAATAACGGTTTGTTCTCCATGCTCGGGGAGTGCAAAGATTTAAAAGCACGTAATAGGTTAGAATAAATATATATTATATAAGCAGAAACATCAACACGGAACTCACATGAAAAGATTACTGAGTCATCAAGCTATTTTTGACATGAACCAAGCCTTCAAGAGGGCTATTGGCGAAAAGTTGTTCACTGGTCACATCAGCAGCACATTCAGGTACGCTATGCACAAGAATATCGATACAACCGATAGGGAAGTGTCGAGTATGCTTGACGCATTCAAGCCTGACGACGACTACTTGCAGTACACCAAGGAACTCAGCGTTATTGCCGCAAAGTTTAACCTTCCTCCTCTTTCCAATATGAGGGAATTTGAGGATGCCGTTACTCACCTTCCGCCAGAAAAGAACGCAGAATTCACCAAGTTGCAGACCGACCTTGCCGACCGTTACAAGGAAGCCCTTGAACGTCAGCGTGATAACGATGCCGAACTCGGTGCATTCATGAAGGAAAAGGTGGAAATTGACCTTGCCATGGTTCCCGCAGAACAGTGCCCAGATATCGAAGGCGATTCAGCAATCTACATCTATGACGCCCTGTTCCCGATGCTCATTCCTGCCAAGGAAAGCGACAACCTTTCCGAACTCGTTCCGTATGAAAGCAAGTAGGTTGTGCTATGGATATCAAGTATTTCCTAGACAATCTGGCCAAGGAATTGCAGGACAAGGCTGGGGTTACCGTTGAAATTGTGGATGACCACAATTTTCCAGGTGGCTTTTACATGAACTTCACTGAGTTCAGCACAGCCGTCCTTCGTGTAAACCAGTATGGCAAGTTCAGTATGCGTGGTGTCGATTTCGAGAACGATGTGTTTTCATACCCGTGGAAGTACAAGTTCCTGATGCTGACGGATAAGGCGGTCGATGCTTTGGCAAAGACGTTCCCGCAGGTCGAATTCGATTCAACGAAGGAAGCTGAAAAGGCAATGTTCCCGCTATTTTGCTACATCAACGTGCTTCACCAGTTCTATCGGAAGAAGCTTGGCAGCAAGAAGCGCTGGTTCCCGCAGTTCAAGGACATTGAGACCAGAAAGTTCGAAAAGGTTCGGCGTACGCTTGCCAATCTGCCTAGCAGGGAAGCCTTAAAGCTTATCCCGAAGGAAGAACAAGCGAAGTACATCGAAGCATAGAGTTTTCTCCCCGATTGGGTCCCGTCATAGCAATATGGCGGGACTTTTTTGATAAAATGTATTTTATTTATGAGTTTAAGCCATGAGTAAAATATGGAGAAAGTAGAACCGACTAATGCGGAAATCACCCTCGATTTTGAAATTCCCGAGAGTGGATATACATGGAATATCAAGCAGTTGAAGGCTTTTGATGCCCGCATGAGAAGTGGAAAGATTGACAAGGACATTCTGACGAAGTTGCTTGTCGAGCTAAAAGACATGCGAAAGAGGTATGGCACTGACTATCCGCCGTCCGAGGCTCTTGGATATGTGTTCAATGTGGTTATCGACAAGAACCTTGGAAACCAGAAGTGGCGTGGGTACACCCCTGACTGGAAGCAGGAGATGCGTGACCGTGCCATCGAACTCCTTATCAAGCACAGCCACAACTTTGACCCTGTCAAGATGCAGACGACCAAGAACGTTGACCCGTATTACTACCTTGCTAAAATCACGTTCTGTGCGTTCATTCAGGCCCATAACAAGCTTGTGGCACGAAGCAAGAAAATCAAGTTTGTCGCCCTGAACGAAGGTACGATGAACAACTACTCATCCATCGACGAGTTCGCTATTGATGCAAACAAGAAGATTGACGAGGAGGAAAAGCTTGAAAAGGAAAAGGCCGAAATGGGTGTAACGCCCGATGAGGAAGATTTTGCTACCATGCCTGTCGATGACTTGGCAAAACAACTGAACGACGACGATTACACAAACGGGTAAAATATGAGACATGAACTGTCAGCCGTCCTTGTTGTTAGGAATGGCGAGAGTAAAATAGAAGAATGCTTGCGGCGGCTTGTAGGACTGGCAGACGAATTTGTTATCGTCGATACAGGTTCAACCGACAAGACGCTTGATATCGCCAGAAAGTTCAAGAATATGGTGCGTCAGCCTGTAATCATTGACGCTGTTGGCACCCTGTTCCTTGATGACGAAGGAAACTTCGACTTCGGAAAGGCGAAGAACTACGGTTTCTCGCTTGCCACGAAGGAATACGTGATGTGGGTGGATGTGAACGACATGCTTGACAACGCCCGTGACGTAAGGGCGAAGTTCGACAAGGCAAGCACGATGTACTCGACATCGGACATCGTTATGTACACGAGGATAACCCATACGATGAAATTCCCCCGTGTCAGGATTGTCCGCAGGGAAACATCGAGGTTTATCAATCCGATTCACGAGTATGTCATTGACACCGCCCAGCCACGAAAGGTAATCACATTCAAAAACGAGTTCCTCAACTTCAAGAGGCAGCGTGATGTTGCCAGAAACTTGAAGGCCCTGATTAAGCTGTGGAAGAAGGGACATTCCCTCCGCACTGCATACTACATTGCGACCAGCTACAAGGACACCAAGAACCCAGAAATGGCAAGGCTGTGGTATGAAATCTGTCTAAATGAATTTCCTTACTGGGAGTTTGACGAGACAATCGCTGCTGCAGACTATGTTGTTGCCGATGCCCTGAAAAAGGGAGAGTTTGCGTTCGCTGACGAATTGACTATGGAAATGATAGAGAATATCCCGCAGCGTGCGGAAAGTTTCTACTATCGTTACGTCTACAATGTCAAGGTGAACAAGCTCGAACATGCCTTGAAGTGCCTTGTCAAGCTCCGTGAGCTTCCGCCCCCGCCAAGAAGCCGAATTGGCATCAACATGAAGGCTTACAATGCCAAGGAGCGTGAAGACCGTATCGAGGAAATCTGGCGTCAGGTCAAGTACAACCATCAGACGATGAATACGGATGCGAGGGTGTACGACAGCGTTCAGCAAGCCATCGACGCAACCCAGTTCATGCAAACTGTATATTAGTGGTTGACATTTGCCGAATAAATGACTATATTTAACGGCATGAGTCACTCAAATCTAATTACAAAGAAAGAGCTTAGCCCAGACCAGAAAAAAGGTCTGGCCGAAATGCTTACCTTCATGCGTGATAATTCAGAGAGGGAAATGGTCCTGACTGGTGCCGCTGGTACTGGAAAGACCTCCCTCCTTCATGTATTCTTGAAGGAACTCAGCAAAGAATTCAAGAAAATCAAGGTCTACTGCACCGCTTACACCAATGAGGCGGTGCGTGTCCTTTCACAGAGAACTGGCAAGAATTACGACAAGACCATCAGTGGATTGCTCGGCCTCAAACTCGAACAGAATGAAGACAAAGGTAAAATCCTTGTTAGGGATGGTGCCTGCCACGCCAGTAAGTATCGTCTCATTGTCATTGACGAAGCGTCGATGGTGAACGACGAATGCTACGAAATGATTCAGAGTGTTTTACGTGATTTTCCCCAGATGAAAATCCTCTATGTCGGCGACGAAGCGCAGCTTCCGCCAGTTAATTTTGCATCATCTGTCGTATTTTCTCGTATTCCGCATATTTTCAGGCTCACCAAGGTCATGCGTGTGTCTGCCGACAACCCTATCATCGACCTTGTTACCCCTATCCGTGACCCGAGGAACATGTTCCAAGTTCATGACTGTTTTGAACATGTAGACCGTTTGAATGAACGTGGTGAAGGGGTGCGTTTCTACACGGCGAAGAAACCGTTCTTTGATAACCTGTTTGCCGATTTTATGTCGGAAGAATACAAGGAAAACAAGAATTTCTGCCGTCTCCTCGCTTACACCAATAATGCTGTGGACAAGTCCAACATCTTCATCCGTCGCCACATCTTCGGTAACGATGTAGAAGAATATACGGTCGGTGACGACCTTATCGTAACGGAGGGTTACAGCATTCCGTTGGCTGGCGGTAAGACTCTGCAGGTTTACGCAAATGGAGAACGCTTGGCTGTTCGTGAAGCCGAAAAGTATACCGAACAGGAAACCAACATCGTTTGTTGGAGCCTTCTTGTCGATAACTACATGGCTCCATCGAACAAGAGGGAACTCCGCCACATCAAGGTGCTGTCCACAGCCGAAGGTTATCCTACCTATATGGCGGTAAAGAGAGCGCTCATCGGCAAGGCAAGGACGCTTTGTGCCGAGATTGACCCATTGACAGGAAAGCCTGTACATAACAGGCATGACGTGTGGCAGGAATACTACGACTTCATCGACTCGTTCTGCTATGTCAATTACAGCTATGCAATGACGATTCACAAGGCACAGGGTTCCACCATCGACAATGTGTATGCGGTCGAGAAGGATATCAACATCTGTGACTGGGACGTTGTGCAGAGAAATAAGTTGAAATATACCGCCTTTACCCGTGCGGCAAAGAACCTCCATATCCTAAATTAGTCGAAAAATGTAATTTAAATACAAGATTACACGACTATTTATATGGATATTACACTTCTGCTGACGATTGACGAGAGTGGTACACTTGGAGACGGAACGTCTATTCCATGGAACTGTGACGAAGTCCACAAGGACATGGAAAAACTAATCAAGGGGAACACTATTATCATGGGCCGCAATGCTTTCAATGAGTTGACGTGTTTCAGGAAGACCAGAGTGGCTTCCCGTATTCTGTTTTCCAAGTCATTGACCACACGGCTGAAACATACCTCGTACACGACCAATGTATTTACCGCATTGACGTTGGCGAAGCGCATCGACAAGCCTGTTTACATCCTTGGTGGAAACCAGACCGCAATAAGCTTTCTGAGCGAGGGTGTCGTGACGAACATGATACTCTATGTCGTACCTGGCAAGCACGATGGCGTCAAGTTCATGTCAGTTGGCCCAAAGAGCTTCGCAACGACAAAGATTGAAAAGAAAGATGGCTATATCGTGAAGCACTTTGCTGCAATCCCCACCAGCCAGTTGCCTATTACGGAGCTTCCAAAAATGGAGACACCGCCATGCAAGAAACCGTCAAGTAAGCCTCATTCAGAATTGACACCGAAGGAGGAAGCCGAAGTGGATGGCATGCTTGCATCTGTGTTTACCAACGGTGATTACGGCATGGATGACTTCGGGGACGATGAAAACGTTAACAAGGCTGTGTATGACTTGGCGAACAATGTAGATGGTCTGTATGATATTGTTGGAATTTATGCTAATAACCAGAAGAACATAACGGACAAACTGAACCTGTTGATAAAGCAGGACCAGCAGGTAATCGGGGCCCAGATTTCTTTGCAGGAAAGGGTTCGCTCGATTGAAACCATGATGGAGGAAAAGAAGTTTCCCGTAGTGCCTGTGTTCACCGCATTGTCATTTATTGCGATTGTCCTTGGTATAGTAGGTATATTTGTATGATAGCCCTAATCATCATAAGTAAGAATCAGGTTCCTTACATGGAACAGATGCTGAGCAAGGTGGACGAGATGAGCGTAAAGCCAGACCGTCTCTACTACATGCTCGACCGTGAACCCAAGACGGTGCAGGAAAAAGCTGCTGAAATCATGGCAAAGCATGCCTGCAAGACTTTCTCGAAACTGATGTTCAACGACAAGGTTCCAGACAACGTATATCGCCCGATGATGACTCCTGATGTGGACTACTTCCTTGCTGGATATTGCCGCAACATCTGCATCAAAGAGGCGTTGGCTGACGGTTGCGACAAGATGATTTTCATTGACGGTGACTGCCTTCCCGAAGGCGATATCATCAAGGGTTACGACGAATACCTTACTAACGAAAAGCCCGTCGTCCTTTGCGGAAGGCGAGACGACTTCGGGTTTGGTTACACCGACCAGAGGGAACATAACAAGTACAATAACATTTTCCGTGACCCGTTTACAAACATTGACGAGGAAGCTGCTGTTCTTGATTCGGCTGTTCTTTGGTCTTGCAACATCGGTATGAACAAGGCGGCCATCGAGCGTCTAATCAAAATCAACAGCACGCTCTACGGCTACAACTGTGTGTTCTCCCCTATTTTCAGCGGATGCTGGGGAGGTGAGGATGGTTTCCTTGGGGTTGAATGTTTCTACGACAAGGAGATAATCCTTGCTGGACTTGGGGTTCCGAGAACTGGGATAACCCATATCCATCACGAGAGGCCCAAGGCGAAGTACGGGCATGCAACATTTGTCGAAGCCCTACGAAATGCTGTAACGGCGCACCGATATCTATTGGAAAATTACGAGGTATAAAATGGCTGAGATTACACCTGAACTTAGAGAAAAGATTATCAAGTCCTTTACGGACGAGCAGAGAAAAGTGTATGATAACCTTGTAGGAAACAAGAAACGCCTTCAAGATGAATTTAAGTTTTGTCGTCAGGCTTATGGCGACGTGATTGACGTAATCAACAAGAAGGAATGCGGACAGCAGGTCAGACTGTTCCTTCGTAACGTAAGCGACTACTTCCAGCGCCGTATGACCATCATGGAAAGAAGCCTTGAAGTTTTGTGCGGACCTGATTTCGTAAAGGAGGTTAAGAATGCCAAGGATTAAAGTTGACTACCAGTTTCCTGCAGAAGTAATCGACACAAACCGTCCGACACAGGAAGGCAGATGGTATACCGTCGATACAGTTGACCATATTGTTGACCAAGTTAATAGAAACCAAAGATTCATCATTCAGGAGTTCAATCCTGTTGAAAGACAAATCAAGAGAGTGCCGCTTGACGCTGTATGGGAAGAGCAGGTTATGGGGCATTGCATCGATGCTAAAAACGTTGATGGAAAACTTATCATGACTTTCAAGTGTGAATCCAACAAGTTTGGTAAGAAGTTGATGAACATTTGTGAAAGCTACGGTGTTCAAAGACTCAAATTCTATCCAGTCGGTGAAGGTGTCACAGTAGATGTGGATGGAAAGAAGACAGTAAGCAAGTACAAACTTAAATACGTTGCTTTCGAGGGATAACCATGATTATCGCTAGATACAAACGAAACAACATCTCTGAATATCAGAACATCTTTGAGAAGATTGGCATTTTTATCGCCAATCAAATCCTTCGCCTTATGGCCGACTTCAAGCTGTACAACATCGAGGCTAACGCCTTCAATGTTCGTATCATTGTTTGGCTCATAATCTTCATGATTCCCGTGATGCTTATGGTTGGCATTGCTATGGCGGCCTGTATTAAATTCATTTTCTTTTAAAGCCTATGTGTAAATACTGCGAACACGAAACAAACGAAGAAGCCAAGCGTTTTCCCTTGTTCAATGACAATGGCAAGGCGGAAGCGTTTATAGACGAAGATAACTACCTGTCTGTATACACTGACAACGGAGAATGGGTAGGCGTAGCAATCAAGTGCTGCCCCATGTGTGGCGAACCGTTGAAGGGGGCTACCCAGTTTGAGGATGAACCTCCCGCTACATTTGAACGGACTACACAGGCGCCATTCCCGTATTAACATCTTGACAAAATGACATCAAGATGTTATTTTTAGTGTATTGGAGATTTTGTTATGAATGAAGAATACGAAGGTTTGGCAATACAAGAAGCAAGAAAGTTGGTTCAGGATAAGATGAACCGTACTGGAATGGTTAGTCGCTTGATTGAATTTGGGATTACCCCAACATTGACAAGATGGGCATTCATGAAGGATGGCAAACCAACCCTTGATGTTGGTATTGCTTACAAGATGTTCATTGACAAGGATACATACTGTGTTGGCATGTACCACCTTCCTACAAAGCGTATTCTGATTTCCCAACTTTCATTTGGGCCAGGTGGTGCCCCAGGCCTTACTCAGTTTGCTCATCAGATGGATGAATGTCAGTCGGCTGATGAATTCTACGAGAGATTGCCGAAGCTGGTTGATGCTTTTATTGCGGCTAAGCAAGAATACGAGAAAGCTATTAGGGCAAACGAAGTTAATAAATACGTGAGAAACTGTATTCAGAAGACGAAAACGAAGATGCCCGATTACTTTGAAAAGTGTCTTCAACAGAGATTGAAGAATGGCATCGGTTCTACCACTGACTGTGAAACTGTTGATGAAATGGAAGCCAAACTGATGTCTGCAGATTGGTCTCCGTGGATTGATAATGAAGGTGTGTTGTCTCCGTGTTGCAAGGCATTTTTTACGGAAGATATTTCTGGCTATCATGGCATGCTGGATATCAACCAATTCCCTGATGATGCTCTCTGCTATTTTAATGACTTCAAGAAAACAGGATTCTTGTCATTGTGCATGAATACGGACAAGCGTGAACGAGTTAACTTTACGATTTTGATTACTGGCCCCGAAGAAGGTATCGGCGATTGTATGTACACCTTCCATCCTGGCAATCCTGTCCCTGCTTCTACATTCAAGAGCGGCGAGCTGAATGAAGAAGGGCAGAAGAAAGCGTATAAGGATGGTGACACGATTACCGTAAAGGAAGCCAAGGAACTTGGTTTTAAACACGTAAAGGCAGAGTAAGAGGCTAATTATGAGAGACCCTGAAAGACTCGACACGTTCTACGACCAGTTGAAAAAGGTTCATAAGGAAAAGTTTTCTGACTGGCGTTTTGGCCAGTTTATGTCGAACTTCCTTGGATGGCTCGCTCAGAAGCGAGATATATTCTTCCCCGAGGAAGACGAAATGTTAGTCTACCTGAAACAGTATGCCCGTGGGCTTAAAAAGCCAAATGTGGCAAAGGCATTGGAATCTGCCAAATGAGTATAATATGAACAACGAAGAATTCCAGAAGCTTTGCAAAAGTTACATACCTGACTGTGAATTTAAAGATGGTGGCACCTGCGGGTTAATGTGCTATAAAGGTGAGTTTGCATGCACAAGCATTATTGTCGCCCTTCTTCCTCGTGGAGAATTTGCCGTCTATGACCAGTGGCGAGATGTCACTATCACACCTGACCTCGATTATGTTAAGGCGTGGCTTGAACATTGCAGCGGTGGTCGCAAGAAAAAGTAGTTTTTAACTAGGTATATCTTGACAGCCGTATTCTTTTTTGCTAAATTTGTTGCCATGAATAACGCAAACTGGACAAAATACTTTATTCCCCCGTTCCATAACGACGCTATCTGCGTTGATACAATATGGGATTCTACTGGCAACCGCACGACGAGTTCTAACTCCGATGCAGCATTTAAGGGCACGGCTGATGCTCATTTTCAGGCTATTGTAGCAGCAATGAATGCTAAGGTAAATGGCACGGCTAAACCCGATATGATGTCATTCGGATGTCCTGTGTATGAGGGCACCCAGAGCGATGCCGTGGTCAAGTTCAAAGCAGATGGACAGGAAATTGAACTGGATGTTCGTGGCTGGGGTTTCTTGACTGGGCCGAAACGCCTTAACCCAAACGATGCCGCAGCTATTCAGGACGAATTTGGTAAATTCATTGTTGAATGCATACATTGGATTAACTCTGACGAAGACTTCTAACCATGAGGGTTGAATATGGTTACCCCGATGATTGAGTTCCCACTTATCCTTGAAAGAAAAGGTAATCCGTACAAGTGGGTTTCCCTGCATCCCGATGCGGACACTCTAAGTGTACCGAAGCTTTTCGGTGAAGGGGCTAACTATATTTTCACAGGTAATGGCGACAGTTACGACCTTGTGTGGATTGATGCGAACACTCCGTTGGTAAAGTTGTCATGTCTCAATTTTACTCATTGGTTTACAAAACCGATTAAGAATAGCGATATTCTCGACAACCACATTTGCCCAATATGTATGGACTATGGGGTTGAATATCTGGTGCGTATCAAAGAGAAGTGGCACTTTATCAGCACGGAAAGTTTGCTGCGTGACTACCTTCCAATCAAGTATTGGGCTAAGGAAACTGAACTATTCCCTATCCGCTAGGAGAACTTTCATGGATAAAGAAGATATAATCGACATCATCCTTCGGGATTTCCAGCCTAATAAAACACGGGAAGAGGTTCGCCCTTTTGTTGAACAATTCTTGTCATGGACGCCAGAAGAAGTTCTTGAAGATATGGACGAGTGGGATGCCGCAGAGGCAATTAACGAATGTGCATGGTGATGAACAATGAGATATCTGCTTACAACAGATGACAGTCCTCTACTTCCGCTAAGCGAAGATGATGTCGATGTATGTTTTAAATTGCTCTACATGCAGATGCGTCGGCACAATGAGGAGTACGCACGGGAACACCCCGAACCGTACAAGCCGCTCGTATACCTATATTCGGCCTAAGGTAAGTCTGATTGGGGGCAATCTGGATAGCACATTTGTTTATAATTTTTTGAACAATAGACGTAGTCGTGGTGTTGTCTTCGTTGATACACTAAACCCCTGATGCTTCCAATATTCGAACGCACTGTCGTCAAATGCCATCAGAGTTATGTACTGACAGTCGTGCTTTCTAGCATACTTGAACACGTAGTCAAGCATTATGTTTGAGAAACCGTTTCCCTGTGCGTCTGTTGCAACCTCAAAGTCCAACAGGTAAAGGTTACGGGTCTTTTTATCTTCGACTTGTGCACAGGCAAGGCCGACGATTACTCCCATGCAGGTGAACACCATCCACTCGCCCTTGTAGTTCATGGTCTTTGCTTCATCCATGATTTCTTCCGCAGTCTTTCCTTCGATGCGGCTTTCATCCTTGTCATAGCAAATCATCGGAAACCGTTTGATGATTTCCAGATTGGAGAGAAGTTTCTTGACCTCTGCGGTGGTATGTAGTTCTACTTCCATAGCAAACCTAAGTGAACTTGTATTCCATAACAGTATAGTGACCGTAGCTTGTCAGGTTCTCTATAAGGAAGTCCTTAATCCGTTCGATATCCCTGATGAAGTCGCTTGTGTTATAGAACGCAAATGCTTCTTTTGTGTTCATCAGTAGTTTATCCTTTACGTGGTACACCAAGTCCTTGAACGGTCGTTCGTGGAACATGATATCATGGATGAATGTATCGTGATGGTTCTTCGTGTTTTCAACAGCGTTGATTGTAAGCTTGAAGTAATCGACAAACGGGAAGATGAGTCCATCCTGACCATCGACCGAGGTTAGCGTTCCAGTTGGTATCTGTTGGATTCCCTTTTGCATGACATTGTACTGATGCTGGCGTGTAAGAATGTCGTCAGTTTCACCGAGAATAAAACTCNNATGCTCCAGCATGTTGTTCGCTGCAAAGTAAATATATTTAGATACCATAATAATTCGTTTAGACCTCGCTATAAACTATATTTTGAAAAGTGGATTTTAACATGACCGACCTAAGTTTATCAATAACTCAGCCAATGGAGAATGTGTATAGGATTTACGCCTACCCAGCCTATGCGAAAAAGGGCGACCCTTGTGTTGCCAAGGCGATGGTTGTCAAGTCTGGTGATACCAATTTCCTATGTGATTTTGCAGTGAAGGATACGGAGCGTGGTCAGGGTATCGGAACCCGTCTGCTTGAAATGTTGATGGACCAGTTCTATATCAACTGCCTTACTGTCGAGAAGGAGAACTCCATAGCAAAGCACATGTACGAAAAGGCTGGGTTTACTCCTGATGAAGATGTTGATATCACCTTGGTCAATCCCAATGTAAACCATGACCAGCACTGCATATACATGACATCCTGCCCATTTAGCGAGGATGAAAAGAAGGCTCTGTCAATGTTACTGAATAAAGTAACAATGAAATTGTTCAAGAGCGTTTACGTCAATAAATATAACGCATCTGACTTGGATGTAGATGCGTTAGTTAATGAGTTGGTTCCCTAATTTATTTTGCTTGTTGAGGCTGCGCTTGTTCTTGCGGTTGAGCCTGCTGCTTTGGTTGTTCCTGTTTTTTCTCTTCTGGCTTAGCGCTTACGAAGTCTGCACCAAAGTATTTTTTAAAGTTATTACGGATTCCGTCAATAACTTTCGGGTCAGTAATAGGCTGTCCATTTACCGTAAGGAACGGTGCTACTTCCTTGTTAAAGTCTATTTTTGAGTTTGATTCTACATATTGTTTTACATTGTTGATTGCTGTCTGGGCATTCTGTCCAAATTTAGATTCAAGCATCTTCGTAAATTTCTTCTGACAACTAGACAGGTAGTTGTTAAAGACTGCCATCAGCTTATTGGAATCGACTTGATTTTCTTCAATGTTTTGAGGAATTTCTTGCTGGTTTTGTTGTGGCTGTTGTTGAGCATTTTCCTGAGCATGCGGTTGCCCTTGCTGGTTGCCCGCTGGTGGATTTGCATTCTGCTGAGGCTGTGCCTGTGTCGCATCCTGTGGTTTGTTGGCTGGCTGTTGTGGCTGAGACTGAGCAGGATTCTGTTGTTGTGGGGGCTGCTGCGGTTGAGCAGGTTTTGCTGCCTGTGCCTGAGCTGGTTGCTGTGGCTGCTCGGCTTCCATGCAGATATTCCGTATGGCCACGATATCGTCAATGACACATCTAGGAATATTCAATTTCTGAATTGTTGATTCAAATAAAGTCATATATAAGTCAGCACCATCATGAATTCTGACTATAGTTTATATCGTCGGGTTGTGGCGTAAACGAAAAGCCCCACGGTTAGAACCGTGGGACTTTATCAAGATTGGGTTGTTATATTATCCGTTCATCGGACGGCCTTTGCTTTGCCTGTATTGGAGAACTGCTTTACGTCCAGCCTCATCAGCAAAGGTCATACGCATCTGTTCGTCCATTTTTTTATGGGATTCCTTGAATTTCGCTACTGCATCATCGAAAACCTTCTTTTCGTCTGGGGGAAGATTCATGGTTGAAACCGTTCCTGACAGATACTGGACGTTTGGATTTTGCCTTGTTCCAGCCTTTTGTGCAGGCTGTTTCTGGGCCTGTTGCTGTGCGGGCTGAGCATTAGCTTGTGCAGCTTGTTGCGGCTGAGCGTTAGCTTGTGCGGCTTGCTGCGGCTGAGCATTCTGCTGGTCTCCCTTTCCCCATTTGCCTGCCCTGAACTTTATCAGAGCATTCTGTGCAGCAGTGATGGCATGATTCTTTGCTGTTTTTTCGTCGTCGCCAAGCTGTGTGTATACATTAATGTAGTTTTTAAGTGTCTGGTTATAGAACTTCTTTTCCACATCGTTTTGCGGTACAGGGTTCTTGTTGGTGTTTGCGTTGGCATTGGCTTCTTGCTGCTTTCTTCTTTCGCTTGGCATAATATGGGCTAGTCGAGTAATCTCTCGTTTAGACTCCGCTGGATTGTTTCTCTGATGTGCGGGAGAAACACCATATTCTTTCCACATATTATATTCCAGCTTAGTTATTTGATTGTTCTGTAAGTCCTTCTGAGCTTTTGCTGCATCGAATGGAGTATCCAATACATTGACATTGGCATTGGCATTTGCATTGGCTTTGGGTTGATTACTTGCTACTTGCTGAGGTGCCGTTGCGTTTTTGCTAAACACGTTTGCCACTTTCATGTTAGCTTTGTTCATGGCTTGCAGTGTTTGCTTTCCGATGAGACCGTCTGCGGTTACGCCAAGCTGTTGCTGCATAGGAATAACCTTTTTCTTAGCTTCGGCAAGAAGCAGGTCGAACGACTGTTTAGTTTTACTGTCCATCTTACCAGTTACTTCTTGGTCTTCCTTTTGCTGAATAGCTGATATTGTCTTTGGACCTAGAATACCGTCTGCAACAAGTTTTGTGTTAGGTAGGAGTGATTGGAGGAAGAACTGGACTGTTGCCACATCTGCTCTGGGTCTAGTAGCGGCCTTTGGTGCTGCGTTCTGTTGGGCAGGCTGTGCTTCTGCTGTTTGAGTTGCAGTGTTTGGTTCAGATGAAGTAGGGCCAGATGTACGTACCTGACTTGGCTCTCTGGTTGCACCCTTTGCAATCTGGGTTCCCTTGTTTTCCTCAGGTTCTGCACTCTGGGCTGGCTGTTCTTCGGCCTTGGGTTCTTCCTTAGCTTCTTCCTTGGACTCATCAGCCTTTGCTTCTTCTTCCTTAGGCTCTTCCTTGGTTTCCTTCTCTTCTTTTTCTTCCTTGGCAGGCTTTTCGTCTTCCTTGTCGTTCTTCTTCATGTCTTCGGTTACGTCATAGTTCCATCCGTTTTTTGCGGTTTTCTCTACGTCAGGGTCAACTCCCTTAACGGAAGTATCTTTTTCCTGACCGTTTTTCTTGGCTTCCGCTTCTTTCTTCTGGGCAGCAACCCTTTCGTCGGAATCTTCCTTCATAATGGACTTGCCCTGTGGATATGCCTCGTAATTATAGTTCTTTGCGGGGTCGTTTTCCTGACCTTCCGCTTCGAGGCAGATATTGTTGATTTGCTTGATGGCAGACTTCATATCCGCAGGGATATTCAGCTTGTCGATTGATGATTCAAAAAGAGCTTTCAGCATATAGGCACCCTATATCATTTTCTAAATGTAGTTTATACTACCCAAATTACTGGATGAAATTGTTGTCACAATATTTGTGTGCTTGTGCAACAAGTGCGTCACCCCACTTTTCACCATACTCTTCGGCTATTTTCTTGCGATATACCTTCTCTATTTTTTCCATGAATGCTGGAACAATAGCGTCGGTTTTAAAGTTTTCGTCTGCAACTTCGCTTCCAACCTGTCGTATAGTATTCTTGATTGCTGCCAATGCTTCCCTGCTGTTGTCTTGCGGGACCCCAGGCTTAAATGTCGTGGCAAAGGCATTCATTTCCTGTTTCTGGCGATTATCGTACTCGCTTTCCAAGCATACCTTTCTCAGTTCTATAATAGTGCTTTTTGCAGTCGGGCTGAGGTTCAGGTTGTTAATCTGGGATTCAAACAGATTCATTGTAAATTCTCCTAATTGGCCTCAACCGTGTTGAGGGCTATCATTGTTTCGCTAAAATTGGTCTTGACACCGAACATTCCCTTGTCGCCCTTGTCGTATAGGGCAAAATAGAAGGAATAGATGGTTTCCTTGTTGGGGTGAATAACATCTGATACGAACGTCTTGTACTTGCTCGATGTATGGTAAGTGAAATACAACCTACCATTCATCATGCCCCAGTCGAACCAGACCTCGCCTTCTGGAATTACCGTTCCATCGGAAAGCGTCGTCTCGTCGTTGCTGAGGTACTGGAAGATGGTATCACCTGGGGTGTCCTCTACAAACTGTATGGTCGCCTTGAACGTATATGACGACTCGATGTCGCCGTTGGCGTTGTCACCAAACCAGTTGAGAATCTTGCTCCAATCAACATAGTCTTCCACTGCGTAGCCGCCTTCGACTTCCTGACCGTTGCCAGGGGCGATGTTCGGGACGAACTTTCTCGTATCGTCGTTGACGGCGACGAAATCACGACCGAAACCACTCAGGTCGCTTTCATGCGGGGTGTCGTAGTCGAAGTTGAAACGGAGCAGGTCGAACGAAGGAACTTCCGCAGGCCTAGTAATATCTTCCGTCACGGATTCGCAGTAGGTGTAAATCGGGATTCCGTTTTTGTCAAAATCTTCGGGGAGAACCTTGTAGTCTGTCTTTGGGTCATCATAAGGCACCCCAGGTGTCTCCGAGTTGTACTCGTCAACCCCGCATAGTTTCAATCCTTCGTGGTACGTGGTTGTCGTGAACCTATCGAATAGCAGGAGCTGTTTGAGCGACACGTCCTCGTAGTATTTGGAACCGTCAGCATCCTCTTTCTGCAACAGTGTTGTAGACAAAGTATGTAGAATTGAGTAACCTTCCCTGATAGTCGGGCATACTGTTTCCCACAGCTTTTTCTTCTGCTGTATGATTTCGCTCGGGTAAACAAGGAGCTGTTCCCTGTGGATGATATCCTCGTCGATATGGAAGTTCATCTCGGCGTACTTAATCATCTCTGGTGTTTCATACGGCCTGTGGTAAACACCGTAGCAAGTAATCGGGTAAGTAACCTTGTAAATCTGCTGTTGTGCGTCAGAGTCGGTAATTTCTTCGTTAAGCTCCGTAGTGTTGCTGTTGATGACCACGACCACTGGTCTAGGTATCTCGGGAGCGAAGTCCCATTCCTTGATTACGATGGTCCTGTACTCGTTGAAGTAGGGCTCGATGTTCTCCTTTATCTGGAAAATATCGGAAATGTTGTCCGCCTGAAACTGCAACTCGAAGTTGAATGTGTACGGAGTCGGCTGGATGTCCCTAATCCATCGGTCGGCTGACCTGCAAAAAATCTCTCTCGCATAGGTCGGCTGCGGCCTGTTGCTTGCATCAGGGGCGTTGCTTACGAAACGGATAGCCCCTATCGGGTAGGCTACTGTCTGCTGCTTGTACTGAGTAGACGACCAGAAGTTCGTAAAGTTGGCGTTGTTGTGGGTGATGATTGGAATTTTTGCACTCCTAGAGTAGTCAACACGATTCATGTCATCATACTTGTTGACATACATGTTATTGAACATGTCGATAAGTCCAATAAGGATTTTCTCAATTGTGCGAACGTAGTAAAATGGTCTCATAAAGCATCACCTAATCATCGAATAGTTTATAATGTTGGGGTGGGGCGACCCGACTTTATAAACTATTGCTGAGTACCAATGGATATTTGCATGACCAACGAAGAGCAATTCCGTCAGGCCATATCGAAGCTTGACCTACCAAAAGCACAGCTTGAAGCTATTTGTAACCTACACTCAGTCATTTATGAAGGGGTGGACTGGAAAGGCATATACCACACATTGTCCCATCTGGACGATTATCCGAAGGTTAGCAAGGCTATCAAGCTTGGTTCTGCTGCTCTCATTGGTTCGGGTCCAGTCCACGGCGTATACGCCACCATTGATGCACTGAACTCTCGATTTGGCGGGGATGACAAAGTTATCGAGCAGCAGGCTGAAAATAGTCCAGAAAGCGACTCGGTATTTACTGAGCCTGTCCATGTCAATACGGACAGTATACAGTCGGTTGATAATCCTGATGCCGCCGATGAACACCGTGACACCGTGGAATTGAATAAAGGCGGGGAAGATAGGGATAGTATCAGGGATAGCTTTGATGTGAATTACCCTGATAAGTCCGATACTACATCGACCGATACAGCGATTAAAAATTTTGTAGAAGCCAACCTTTCTTGGCATTTCAAGAGATTCCATACGCCTGACCAGCAAAAGGCTCACATTGACCGTGTGCTTAGTGCTGTAAAGAATACTGCCAAGCTTACGGCAAGTAGGGGTATCGGCGAGGCAGAACTGCTTGCCCTTCTCTGTGTTGAGAGTAAGTTTGACGACAAGCCGAATACCCCTTTCTATAAAGGAATTGCCCAACTTGGAAAGGATGCAAGGAAAGACGCCATATCGCATGCTGGTGAGGTTAATTTGGGTTCTTTACCGATGAGAAATGCGGAGATTGTAGAAGACGGCATCAACATGGCGGCCAGTTACCTGTTGTACATCATGTACAAGACCGAGCGTAGCAACAAGGTCAATATGGTGAAGGGCGAGGAGAAAGATGACAAATTCCATGGCGACATGAGGTTTGTATTTGCTTGCTACAACGGTGGCATAGGAGCCGTTTCAAACCCGTTTGACAATGGAAATGATGTGAGTGTTCCGCAACTTTATCGAAAGGTTCTTCGTGGCGAGATGACCCCGAATCAGGCAGTGGACGTAAGGGCGAGCATGAAAGAGGCATTGACCTACCCGAGCAAGATATTCCAAGTCCTTGGCTACCTGAAAAGTATCGGCATGCACACGAATTTCGGTCCCAATGAGTATATTTATAGCAAGACGACGAGGTAAGCTTATTGAATTACTTGGCTATCTATTACGGTATCATCAGGAAGGCACAGGAACGGGAATATGTAATAGGGGAGCTATGCGAAAAGCATCATATAACCCCAGTTTCGTGCGGCGGTAGCAATAAAAAGACCAATCAAGTAGAACTTACACTCAAAGAACATCATATCTGCCATCTGCTAATGCTCCGTGCTGGCATCTGCACGACATATTATTTTTCCAGACTTTCATCAAAACAATATATTTTTATGAAGAAACTGGAAAAAGCAAAGTATGAACGTCGCAAGCACAAACAGAAAACCCGAAGACGCTATAAGGCTAGCCAAGTATCTATTGTTTAAGTATGCCCCTATTACGCATACTGTTCTTGGTTTTGCTGAGTTCGTATTCGACGACGTGAATACGGTGGCAAGCGCCGTAGAGAACGGCAAGCTTTACGTCAAGGTTAACAGCGACTTTGCTGCTTCTATCGAGCCTCAGGAACTTGCCGTCATCTTCTACATCGAGGCAGTCCGTATCGGTCTCGGGCACGTGACCACCCGTCTTTATAGCGACAAGAAGATATCCCTGATGGCATCCGACCTGATTGCCCTCAGAATGGGCCTATGCTCTGATATTGGTGTGAACAACACGGCTTACGGCAAGATTTTGTCCAAGGTCTCGAAACTGGAGACCAATGTAAACAACCTCTATTACAGCAAGTTCTACAAGGAATACGATTACCGCAACGCTAGCATCGAAATCCTGTACAAGTTGCTCACCGAAGGAAAGAACGGTGGCAAAAATAATGACGGCGACAAGGGAGAAGATTCCAGTGAAAAGAACTCTTCTGGGGGAATGTCCACTTACCTGAATGATGAAACTAGGGCTGACGAGTGGAATGCCGAAAGCACTGTAACCGAGGCGGTTGAACAGGCTGCTGTCAATGGTGGAGGAAGCTGGGGAACGGCTTCTGCAAACGGTGTAATCAGCATGCTCTCGAAAGCTGAAAAGGCTGTTGACGGACGAACCATAATCAAGAAGTTTGTCTCGGAGTCCATCGAATGTGGATGGCGGGAATGCCGCTTCAAGAGAAACCGCAGATTTGACCTCATGTACCCAGGTCATATTCCCGAATACAAGGCCAAATTGCTTGTTGCGGGGGATATTAGCCGTTCCATGCCGACAAGTGCCGTTTCTAGGATAATTTCACTGATTTTGGCTGTCGGCAAGAATGTGGATATTGATTATTGCTGGTGGAACACCCAATGCACTAAGCCAATCCACTTGACACCGATGATGAAAAAGAAGAAGCAATTTGCCGTTTCGACTGGCGGTGGAACCGACTGCAACTGTGTCTTCCGCATGTTGGACACCTGCCGAACTAGGTACAACGGCATCATCATCGTTAGCGACATGGATTTCTACCCTGAACTGAAACTGGCTAAACGGTACAGGGCGGGTAAGATACTGTGGGTAAAGACCAAACCTGACCTCGACCCGCCGCAAAAGTTTGCCAAAAAAGTCGTTGACTTGAACGAATTGGAACACTGACAGGCGAATCTGTTTTTGTTGCATGGTTATAAACTATTTTTGATTGAATTTATCGGCTAGACTATGACACTGGAACGACTGACGAAAGAAATCGACGTATTGACCTACAATGCAAGAAGCGTGTTGAACGCCCTGATTAGGTCCGTACTCAGATATGGAACATCAAACGGATATACGGTTACAAAGAGTTCCGTCGAACTCAAGCTGACAAGGAACGACATATATCTCCTTTACAGGCTGTACAATGAATGGGCGGGTCTCGGGTTCGAGAAGGATACCTTCGAGACCGCATGCGACAATGTGCGTGAAAAGTTCATGCCTGCCGCTAACGCAAACCCGCTTCTTGTCGCCGATGCCGATAGTGACGAGCTGCTTCATGCGGTTGTCACCCACTCCAAGATTTTGTATTTGAATTCAAGCAATAAGACGGAAAATAACCAGTATTGGCTTGAACAGATTATCAACGCAGCCGATAAAACCGTCATCCTGAATTCATCCCCGATTCCTGTCAACCTGAGAACACCCGTGTTCGATGAGAACATGGAAGTCGATAAGTATTCCCAGTACGAGACATACTTGCTTCCGATGGGCTACTACATGTCTCTTATCCTCGGTTCTGCTGGCGATGAGGTTGACCACGTTGCAGGCGGTAGGAACTGGTGGTTCGATGTCGATAACGAGTTCAAGGTAAGTGCTCCTTCTGTCGTGTTTGGTGGCGACGACGGTACTGACAGGTATACTTACAGGTGTGCCGACGAGCCTTCTAGCGGAGGTGTTTACACATCTTATGGTTACAGCCTTGCCTATGGATATAACACGAAGCTTCGTGGTACTCACGATACGGTTGGTGGTTGCTCTACCTACGTTTTTGGTAACAGTTCCCACGGCATCTCCCACAACTCAATGATACAGGCAAGGTATGCAGGTATCTACGCTGGTTTGAATAACCAAGTTCATCAAGAAAACGGAATGACAGCAGGCGGTGAAGACCTCGTTGTTCTCGGTAGCCACGGATTTGCAGCAAACCGTTTCAACTTTGTTGGCTTCCCTGGCATGCTCTTTAAGGTTCCGAACCTGACTAAAATCGACCAAGATTGCGAAGTTGTCGTAAACGTCTGTGAAAGCGAAACCGCAAAGACTCTCACCAAGTATAATCCGACCAACATTCTTGACATTTATGACAACCAGAATGAATTGACTCCGATTACGTGGTCTAAGTTCAAGGTCGGCGACCAAGTTATCATTTATGACCAGACAATTAACGGAAAGAACTATCTGAGCTGGTTCGGTGTCGAACTCCGCCACCAGATAACGTCAATCACTGGAATCGAAGACCACGGTGCATACACAAGGTTCATCCTTAAAGACAACATCAGGTTCAGTGAAATAGGTGTCGATGGCGGTCGTGTCGCAAGGTACAGTTCTAGCGATTACACTAGCTATACTTACGAATATTCTGGAACATCAGCTACGAAGACCCGTAGGTACTTCGGTGCAAACTCTACTGCGTTGAACTACCTGACGATAGCTGCTGGCTTTAACCAGACTGTCGCAGGCTGTGCCAACTTCCCGATGGTCAAGCCGAACTTTATTGTGGGTACGGGTTACATCCCAGAAGGTGACGAAATCCAGACCCAGTATGTTGGCTTAGGCGTGTTCGGTAGTGATGCTGACGGATATATTCACAGTAAGGTATATCGTCAAAATGCGTTCATGGTTGCCCGTGATTACATTCATGCCGCAACGAGTGCGTATATCATGCTTGGTATGGTGGATGACCAGAAGCAGACTGACGTTGCTCACTGGGTTGCTACAACCGACAACAAGAACCACCGTGAACTTTATCTTGAAGCAACTGACGGTTCTCTTGAAGTTGCATGTAATGACCCGAACGACAAGACGCTTGATACATCTGACTATCAGCAGTACCATACTAGCCATATCGGTCTATCCAATACTAGGATGGTGATTGGACGCTTTACCAACCGTTCTACGGATGCTGACAAGAGCTGCCTCGCTGCAATCAATTTCTATGACAAGAACTGGTTCCAAGACCATGGCGATGTAAACAGCAAGAAGATGCCTCGTAACACCGCCCTCGAACTCTTGGGTGAAAACGCTATCCGTGAATTGAAGACAAACTTCAATATCACTAACGGTTTCGTGACTAAGGACGGTTATATCTGCACTAGCCGATATGCCCCGAAGGATAGCTATGGTGTATGGAAGGACAATGCGGTTGCTAACGGCCTGTATTCAGAGTCTGAATACATTGCTATAAGCAGTGCAAATACTCTATCTCTGTATTCTGCGGAGATGGTTCGCATTGAAGGCAAGAGTAAGGTCTATGTTGATGGCCCTCGTTTGGAAATCAACTCGATTACTTCAACTATCGGAACGCTTGCTTTGACTGGTAATGCAAAGAGCCATTGCCATGACTGGATTTGCGGTTGTGCAACGGTTGACAACAAGAAGCAGCCTGACTTCGCCCGTGTGATGTACGGTGGTTTCTTGATTGCTACCTCGAACGACGTTCACTACGGATGTACGAACTACATCTTGCCTGCTCGTGAAGGCAAGTGCTGGGGCCTTGATGAATTTTCGGCTGGCGGTTCTACATCTGCCCATATATTCTCGTCTGTCGGTGGAAACAACTCGAAGATTCCTGGCTACGATACGTCGTGCAAGACAGAATCCGTGAAGTTGATTTTGCCAGGTCCTAGCTATGTTGACCACATCCACCCTGTAATGATGCGTTACAAGGAAGCCGAGTATGCTAACGGACAGAAGACCAAAGATGAAATCATGCAGGTTGACAAACTTGCTCTCATGGATGATATCGTCCTAAGGCGTACACTGCGGGGTGCTCTTAATGACGGCACTACTACGATAACTAACTATAAATGGGTCAAGATAGCGGAAGTGACCGTTCCAAGCCCTGTGGCTGGCGTTCAGTGCTATGTAGCTGGCTCATTTATTGTTATGGCGTCTGGTAGTAAAGGATGTGCTAAGCGTGAAGTTCACTTTAACTTCGTTGGCTTGGCCAGTGCAGGTGGCTCGGTGACTATACGAGGATATTCCATTGACTCTCCGACATCTGGCCGTATATCAGGCACTCAAAAGGCGTGCGGTATAGTAATGGCTGTACCTACCAACAATACCAGCAACCCGCCTTCGCTAACAACGGCTGCATATTTCGATATATGGATGAAAGTCTATAATTTAGATTTCTTTACCATATACCCATCAAGCTTTACCGAAGGTCAGGGTACAATAAAATGGAAGGAAGCTACATTTAATTTAGCCGCCATGAACGACACAAACTGGGTGACAGACCAGACACCAACAGGTACTAACATAGTAACGGATTAATAATCTACTGGGGTTTTTATGGCACAGAGCTTTTCTAATGCTTTTCCAATTGAATCTATCGGTCGTGATATCGCTAGGAACAACTACAATTACGAAGCGATTTTCAATGCGTTGATGGAATGGAATAATTCGGACAAGGATTATATGACGGTTCGCCTGACAAAAAACAGTGCACCGTATTTCCATACATGGACTATTCCTACCAAGAAGGCGCAAGCCAAGACGGCAAGCATCTCGTTGGTAACTCCTGTTGCATCAAATGCGTTTGACCTTGATGGCGAGTATGGCATGGTTGCCGCAACTGATGCTACGGATGAGGGAAAGGACGATGTTGTAATCCGAATTAACGTTGTCAACAACGGTGGAACCCGTTGGAGGGCTTTTGCCGATGTGTTCGTATTCGATGACGAAACAGAGGCAGGAAAGCTCAAATATGCTATCTACCGCAAGGAAGAAACGGAAGGGTTCAGCCTTTATATCGTTGATACTCCGTCCGACGACACAACGACACCAGCGACAGCGGCATCTTCAACACCTTTGATTTCCAAATACGGTTCTGGAAGCGTAGGCAAACACCACTTCATTATAAATGAAGGTTCAGTCTATGTTGTGACGGGTAACGATACCCTGTATCTCGAAGACCTTGGTACGTCCAAGGCTGTGCTTGTCGGCTCTGTATGGGAAGCTGGTCATTCATACAATAAGGGTGAGCTCGTTGTACGTGAGCTCGGTGAAGGAACTGAAAATTACCACATGTTCGTCAACCTTGCCGAGGACAATGCCAACCTGAGCGACCCGATTGATTACATCGGCACTTTGTCTGATGGTAGCTATACAGATTATACTGGTGAAGACCAGCTCTGGAAGGAAATCGTGCTTCTCCCGATAAGCAATGTGTTCAACTCATCTGCTGTTATCAGGTTGAAACCAGACAATGACTTTATGGGAATTGTCTTGCAGAATGCTGATAAGGACTATGCTGCAACGAGCGTCAATATCGGTATTGAGGGAAACACGAAGTACAAGATGCCTGACAGCGCTTATGCTCGCCGTGTGGGTGTGTACAATACTGCAAACTACACGATGTTCCCATATTCCACTGCTGACGTTTGGATGGAAGGCAGGGAGTGTACTTACGACCCGAACATTCCTGTAACGCAGAGACAGGATTACAGTGCAAGCATGGTTTTCGACCATTCCAGAGAGGATGTGACTACCGTAAACTACATCAACTATGATGGTCCTGACCTTGACCAAGGTTTGTGTATCTACCTTCCTATTCACGGAGAATCCGAGACGGGTGAGGGCGAGAACACACCAGAGGATGGATATACGTTTGATTTCTTCTTTAGGATTTGGCCTACGCCTGCTTACAACGGGCATTCTACTAATGACCTTATCCTGAACAAGGCACAGATTTACGTTTACTCCGTGGACAATGCTGACGAGGCAAAAAGTGGCTCATGCACGCTTAACCCGCTGGCAAAGTTCAGTATGGCAAGGCTCACTAACTTCTATGTGTACGACGAGAACATCGGTGTTCCTAACAGACCTGTTATGTACCGTGCGACATTCGTCTACGCAAAGGGTGAGGAAGGTTCGGATGGCCAGTGGAAGCTGTTTGACTACTACCAGTTGCCAGACCATGTGTTCATCGGCCCTGTCGGCTTTGTTGACCCAACAAACAAGGGCATCATGGACGATGCAAGACCTGGCAACGAGTACAAGGGTTACGAAACAGCTGGTTTCCCGATGTTCGCCGACCCGTTTGAAAAAACTTCGCTTACTCCCGTGCAGGAATAGCGTTTAAAAAATGTAATTTAGTAGTGAATAGAGAATTCACCGTTTCTTGTTACATTATTTATTGCCTATTATGGTTAATGGAGAAAGATGTATACACGTTCAGAAATAAATAAGTTTTTGCGTTGCTACAAATGCACTGGAAACCAGAAGCAGACAGCGCACGATTTTGCCGAATTTGCACATGTTGACCAGAAGGACAAGGCTGGTGGAACCTTGATGTCCCACATCGAGAGAGTTGTAGAGTACCTTGAAGAAAACGGTTATAACGAAGATGTTATTACCGTTGGATATCTCCACGACATCTTGGATAACGGTGGGTTCTGCCAGACCGATTTAAGTATGTTCTTCCCAGAAACTGTGTGGCAGGCTGTTACCCACCTCTCCCACAACAAGACATCTTGCCGTGAAGAGTATCTCAGCAAAATCATGGAGAATAAGATTGCCACTATCGTCAAGATTGGTGACCTGACTGATAACATGATTATCACCCGTAAGGAATATCCTACGGACAGGGAATACTGGAAGACATGCAAGTACAATCGAGAGATTGAACGGCTGACCAACAGGCTTCGTGAATTTGGCGATGAAGAATAAGTTTAATACACCTCTGGGTAATTAACAAAGGCGGCTTAAAGCCGCCTTTTCCTGTTTATAGCAGGTTGTTCATGTCCAAGTCCCCAGTATCACCTTGGTCAGTTTGCTGGGTTTGGTCTTCCGCAGGTTCTTCCGTTCCCGTATTGGACTGGGTATCCTCGCCAAATAGGTTATCCAAGTTCAGGTCATCGGGGTAATCGAACTGTTCTTCGGCAGGAGCTTCTTCGGTAGGTGCTGGCTCGACAGGTGCGGCCTCTGGAACACCGTTGTCCGCAGGAGGCGGAGGGGTCGTTTCTTGTCCAAAGAGTTCAGCCTGCTGCTGAGGGTCGGGCTGGACTGTCTCCACGTCATCATCCTTGTTGTCGAAGATTTCCTCGCCTTCTTTCTTGTTCTCGTTGACACCGACCATTGCATGCACCTTTGACATCAGGTCGTTTACGCCCTTTGTACTGGTCTGCTTGATTTCGTTCTCCTCGACGGGAGTTTTTGCAGCTTCGTCATCGGGTTGGGCCATATCTGGTGCCAAGTTCGATTCCATCAGGCATTTGCGATATGCCTTTGAAACGGACTCGTACAGGGAGGGTTCGTGTCTTTTGAGATATCTTAGTTGCTGGCTGAACGTTGATGCCATTGTACTATCCTACTACGTTGTCAACCTTTCCGTTTGCAACGGCGTTGAAGTTCTGTTGAAGGTCATCGAGCTTGTTGTCCAGCTTTTCCTGTGCTTGCTGGGCGGCCTTCTCGTTTTCTTCCTTCTGCTTTTCGATTTCTTGGAAACGGGAGGCAATGTCCAACACCTGCTTCGAGTTCATGTTGTTCAAGTCGCCCTGAATTGTTCTGGGTTCTACCTTCTGCTGGCCCTGCTGGACGGCAGCATTCTGCTCAGGCGTGTTGGCTGTGGAAACCGTCGCTTGCGGTTGTGGTGTAATGGTAGACTCAAACGTAGCGGGGTTCTCTTTCTGCCATACTTCGTAGAGAGAGTTCACGGTTTTCTTGAAATCTACGTCGTCTACGTATTCGTTGATGAAGTCGATGAATGTCATTGCTTTTTCCTCATAGAATTGCCTCTGATTATAGTTTATATTCTTGGATGGTTTCGTGTACCAGATTATAAACTATAATTGCAAAAATGGAGACCCGATGGAAAGCAAAAATTTAAAAATAAAGGATTATGTAACTCATGAACGTGTTCCTGTGAGGGGTGATTCCCATGGAAATTTTACGCTGAGTCCTTTAGGCTTTCCCTTCGTGAACCGAAGCGGGTATGAACGTGGAGTAACCCCGCCTCCTAGGACGTTCAGTGCGGATATGCTGGTCAAGCCTGATTTGATGGAAAGTGAGGCGGGTGCTTCTCCTTTCCTTGAATACAAGGATAAGTTTGACTTCCCCCGTACGGACAGCGACCACGACACATTCATTGTCAATGCCAAGATAACGGCTGGCGACAATGGTTATTACATTTCCAGCGACAACGCCAATTTTTATGCTGGTAGCTATGTTACTATTGAAGTAGACGACGCTACTTATGAACAGCTTAATGGTGATTTTACTGTTACAGGCGACAACTACATCGAGACGACACCAATCGCTCTTCCAACGGACGGTGTTTCATGTACGGTGGCATTTCGTCCAGAGAGGACAGAAACTTCTGACGAAAATCCGCTGTTCATAAAGTTTAGCGGAAGTGGTGACAATAATGGAATATACAAGCTTGTTGTCAACGAAGATGACAATGGAATCCTGCACTACACATGGATGTACAAGACATCTATCGAGGACGCATCGTGCTCCGACCCAATTACGTACACCAAAGGCGATAACGACAACGTGCATGACCATTATCGAAACAGGGTTAGCGACGAGGAAGTAGCTGACTATCTGCGTAACAATCTTGGTGCGGCTATTGATTGCGGTAAGTTCCGTGGTGCCGAATACCCAGCTGATGCTCATGGGTTGCTTGTTAAATGGTTCCTGAGTCATGGGGCAATAGTACACTCGGTTGCAGGAAAGACTGTTGTCCTAGATGGTTTCGGCCATGTTATTGACACGAGCGGATTGGGCGATTGTTCTGGCATTTCTACGGACGATGACCTGTTGTTGTCTAACCTAGGCCAGCTGAATGATTGGCTGATGTCAACTGCTGGTACTAATGAATATGCGGACTATCCGTCAGAAACTCCGTTGGCAAGCGATAACAACAACATAAGGCTTACCAATGTGACTTCTGGTGATAGGCATACGTTTGTCATTCAGCAAGACTTGGAAAATATGGTCGAGACTCCTCCGAGAAAGACTTTCATTCATCTTCCTACGGCATTGGACCTCGCTGATGGAACCGAGGTTGAGCTGAATATTGCGTTGCCTGTTGTAGAACAGCCTAACACTGTTGGTGAAACTACTGCAAATGTCGAGGCGGCTCTCAAAAGCTTTACTGACTATGTGTCGCAGCCTATGGTGTATATCTTGTCTGGAAAGCAGACATCACTTCCTAACAACTCCGTGCCTAACAGTGGAATATCGACATCATCGACACCAGTTGATTCATTTACCATTGTTCCTCGGCATCCATTTGAGACTGATGCATCAACGATTGCTTTTGGACTGTACAATAAATATGAATGCCCAAAGACATTTCACTATGTTGGTAATGTAACTGAAACTGTATTGCGTGATGGTGCAGTAGATGAAAATAATCCGTATACTGTATGGTTTGATGAAACTGAAGTTCCTGCAAATGTTGGTGATAGCATTCTACTGAAATATGATGTTACAACGCCTATTATCGGTAAAGTTATCGAGGACAGCCCTGACGTTGTTGTTGATTTTGGTAGAGAGCTTCTAAAACCATACGATAGCGCATCATACGATGTGTGGTACAACGGAAGTAGGTGTACCACAACACGTATAGATGGCGATGTGCCTAAATATATTGTTGATGTTGGTGAGACGGTTGCTGTTGGTGACCTGTTGGATTTTAATGTTGTTGAAGTTCATGAGGAAGACAAACGTGTAGTGGCAATATCATCAACGGATGATGGAACTAGGGTGACTTTCTCCACGTATGTTGTTGGTACGCCTGATGCAGAAATACATGGAATCATCACTTCAATAACCGTAACTGGCAAGAAGTTCCCGTATAACCGTTCTACGAGAAAATGGAAAATGTATTCCAAGGATGCGACTTGCATGGTCGATGTAAGAACGGTTGAAGGCGAAACTGGACAAGAGGGATTGACGGAACATGATACAGACAGTGGAGCTTTCGATAGCACGAAGACGTTTTATCCTGCTGATACGGAATTTACTGACCCCAAACTGCTAGACGAAGATTCTATCGTAGCTACCATCTATCCTACATCTACAAACACATTCCCGTGGAGACTTAACGGAAGAAACCGTGTTCGCCACTTGGGTTTGACAACCAATGCCAACATAGACTATGTTAGCGGTGGAGACAAACCATTGACCAGACTTGTTTTCGAGATGAATGAAAAGGTGTATAATGGTCTAAGCGGATTGTATCGTGGATTCCACCCGATATCTGAATTGCGTTATTGTGAAGCAAATAATGACACGGCGGAAGGAAACTCTGTTCTCGGTTCACTCCTTAGGGTGCAGCTTCCATCAACACTTGATGCTGATGTGGATGACGAGAATAAGGATAATATGTATGTTGTCAGTCGTGCGACAAAGGCGTTCCATGACCTTATCGGCGACTTCAAGGTAGCCCGTGTTGGATATGTCTCTAATAGGGATTATGACAGCAAGAAGAATACAAGTTGGGGATTTGAAAACGATACACCAGACCCGTGCCCGAAACCAGCAATAAGCGGAACGGATAATTTGCAACGCCTCAATGACTGGGAAACGAAGATAATCCACTTGCCTAACTACTGTCTTGGAGTTGACGAGAACCTAGAAAGAAATCTGGCCTATGCTGGGTGGAACGAGTACACGCATACGGATAATTTCAGAATATTCTACGACAAAAAGGTTGACCCGTTCGTGGACAAAAACGGTTACACTCCTTCTAGGGTAGTCGGTGGAAATACCTATGGTAATTTGAACTACATTGATTCAAAAGACGCTGCTGGAACAACTCAGAAAACTGAGGAAAATTACAACTACAATGATGACACTGTACCGTTCAACTACACTGCCGAAAACAGCGTATTCAAACTATTCTTGCCGAATCCGACGGAACAGACTCGCAACCAGTATTCTGCATTCATCCACGGTTTCCTTGAACTGCCTATCATAAAGAGAGGTCTCAGGTCAATCTCTTGGCTTACCGATGAGGCAAGCGAATTTACAAACCGTAACATGGAACCGTTTTATCCGATGTCTCACGTGATGTCTACGGACGGTGTTGCATTCCCTGATGTAAACAGGGGTGCTTTACGAGATATTGCTAAAATGACTGACCCTGATGAAGACAAGGATGTTCAGCGTGCCCTTCTTGCAATACCAGATAAGGTTGCAATCTATAATGATATGACGATTGCGGACGAATCACTCGTAACTGAACTGATTTCTGCCAATATCCCCGATGGTGTCCTTGATAAAGACCCTGTAGTTGGATATATGAAGTCGCTTCTTACGATGTATTCCAACGGAATGCCGTTGCACATGTACGATGCTCACAGGGCAATCAATGTTGAGAATCCTAATGGAAGCGACCCTTATGGCGAGTTGCTCAAAATACATGAAATCAATTTGTACAACAGGCATGGAAATCTGTTCTACCATAATCAGCACCAATACTGCGACCTTGCCACTAACTCCGCTATGAATTATAGTGAAGATGTTAACATGACGTACAACTTGATTTCTGACAGTGGTACGGACCCGCAGTATTCCCCTGTGTCGTTGACAACCCCGTTGGAGAACGTCTCATCTTCATTTATCACAAATGTGTTTCATGGAATGTACACTAGGGTTCATGTCAAGGTGATGTTCTCGTCTGCTCTCGGTAAATGGATTGTAAAGGATTATAGACAATATCCTAACTGCTATCTTACCCCGATGTACGGCGCAAAGACTCTCGACTATACTGAAAAGTCCTATGCCTATGGAAATCCGAAGTCTTATGCAAACAGAGTTCCGATGAGCGAAGGTGTAGTGAACAAGAAGTTTACCGCCGCTAAGTATGTCACGGCTTGCCCAGAGCAACCTCTATGGCCTGTCTCTTATACACATCTCCNNCCGCCGCTAAGTATGTCACGGCTTGCCCAGAGCAACCTCTATGGCAGTTGCCTTGCGGAGTTGGCAGCGACTATACAGACGCTATCTACAGACGCTATATAGAACAAGCTCCGATGGAAATGAACCCAGGTTGTGTACCGTTCCTGTTGGAAAGCTTCCCGTACGACGATGACGGAAAGCTGAATGGCACTATCAAGTTTAGGAACTTGTACGAAAGCATTTCCGTTCCTATGGATGCCAACGGTGACCCGAAGGAAGGTGCTGTACCAGAGGTGAACTTCTGGAACATCAAGCTGCATATCAGGCCTGCCCGTAGCGCATACCCAGGTGCCGACATACCGAGCAATTCCGCAAGGACTGGTGGAACTATCGGTGAGGCCATGTTGGGCATGTTCCATGACCTTCCTGAAGAAGATTAAAAATATTTTGTCAGAGTAGATTTCTAAAAAGATATATTTCAACGTAGAAGTTAAACCCTCTACTGTTGGGATTTTAAATATGAAAACAAGTACCCCCGAAAGCGGGTTCGTCGTCACTCTGAATGCTGAACAGAAGGAACTCTTCAAGATAGCACAGAAGTATGGCTGGAACCGTCAGANNNNCTCGGCATCTCCAAGGATACGTTGCGCAAGCGCTTTGACAGACTTTCCGAAAGATTCAACACTTACAATGCGGCTCTGAACAAGGATGATGCAGTCCCTCAATATCCACAGGATAAGGAAGACCCAGTCGAAGACCGCAAGGAAAGTGAAAATACCTACTTAAAGAAGCAGCTGAACAGCCTCCGTGCCGAAAACAACAAGCTCAGGGTTCGTTCATACGTTGCAACAGAGTTGGCAGACGCATTGAAGAATGAACTTACCGAAGTTGAATACGACAAGTTCTACATCAATGTCAAGAAGGCTAACGATGGTGAAAACCACCTCGTTCTCCCAATTTCGGATGCCCACTATGGCGAAGTTGTTCCGAGTGCAAGCACCCATGGAATTAACGAGTACAACCCAGACATTTCCAAGGCACGCCATCTCAAACTCTTTGAAAAGGCTCTTGAAATGGCCCGTGACAACAAGTGCGGAACCCTTGACATTCTCATGCTTGGTGACCTCTTCTCTGGTAACATTCATGACGAACTCAAAGAGACTAACGCTGGCCCGCTTACCAAGCTCCTTGTTGACTACTTCAAGTTCATCGTAGGCGCTTTCAAGAGCTTGAAGAACCAGTTCAAGAAGATGAATGTTTACTGCGTCGTTGGTAACCATTCCCGTACAAATCAGAAATGGCAGGCAAAGAATAAGGCTTACGATAACTACGAGTACATTCTGTACNNGGCGGCGGTGCATTCTGCTCCCCGATTAGCACGGTCACCAGAGACAACTTCAAGGACTACGGAATGTTCATGAAGATGGGCATTGATTTCGACGTGGCTATCATGGGTCACTGGCATCGTGGTGGTGAATGGTTCCTCAGCGGCAAGTGCATCCCCGTGTTCCTCAACCCGTCAATCGTCGGCCCTAACGAATACAGTATTGAAAAACTGCACGAGACTTTCCCTGCTTCCAGTTACATTTTCGTGACCAACGGCAAGGAAATCACGTCTCAAACCCTCTACATGTTGCAATAGATTATGGCTACCTTCTCAATGGCAAAGGCTCACATATTGAGGCTCGCTCC
>LXOW01140962.1_pt1 | contig 44387 bp, 43 predicted proteins | sample 1368591 | NCBI WGS metagenome assembly LXOW01 (sample SAMN04884650, study PRJNA319009) | bovine gut metagenome | isolation source: Cow rumen | host: Bos taurus | place: Italy: Legnaro (PD) | collected 2014-07-09
GCAGCCTTCTTGTTGAGGAGGTTGGCGGGGACATCCATGAAGCCGGTGCTGGCACCGCCACCGAGGAAGAGAATCTCGTACTCGGCGGGGATGTTCAGCAGGTCACGCCACAGCTGGCGGGTTTCTTCCATGGTGCGCTCCCAACCGGGGGTACGGTGAGAGATCTCGAGCAGGCCGATACCGGTGTTGTCAAAGTCGCGGATGGCGGCGATGGTGGACTCGATGGCCTCTTTCGGCAGGACGCAAGGACCTGCGTTGAAGTTATAAGCGGTTTTCATTGTTTGATTTTTGTTTTAATGGGTTTATATATCGAATGTTTAAGTGTTTACTGTATTAAGCATAGAGCTCTTCGAAGATCTTGCGCAGCTCGGGGCTCTCGCGGAGCTCCTGCAGCGTGAACTCGGCGTGGCCTTTGGTGTAGCCGTTGCCCATGATCATGTTCACGTCGCTGCCGATACCTTCGGCACCGAGGCTGGCCTTGGTGAAGCTGGTGGCCATGCTGAAGAAGTAGACGATACCGTCGTCCTTGGTGCAGAGCACGGCGGTCATCTCCTGGTCGGGCACGTTGACGCAGTTGATGGTCACGTCGGCCATCTTGCCGTTGGTGAGGCGCTCGACGAGCTCATACACCTGCACGGGGGTCATGCCGGCGGCACTCTCCACGATGTCGCAGAAGCCGAGGTCTTTGATACGCTGGGTGCTCTTGGGGCTGTTGGCGATGCCGATGACCTTACCGGTCACGCCGACGCGCTTCTTGGCCTCGTAGCAGCAGAGCATACCGCTCTTGCCACCGGCGCCGAGGATGACGACGGTCTGGCCATATTGGCACAGCTTGGCGGTCTGGGCGGGAGCACCAGCCACGTCGAGGGCGCTCAAAGCGAGTTTCTCGGGCATGTCGGTCGGGATCTTGGCATAGATGCCGCTTTCGAACAGGATGGCCTTACCCTTGATGTCCACTTGGTCGACATCGGGACGGATCTCGAGGATCTCGTCGATGCGGAGCGGGGTCAGCGAGAGGCTGACGAGGGTGGCGATGCGGTCGCCCTCTTTGAGGTCGATCTTGCCCTTCAGGGCGTCGCCGATCTTCTCCACCTTGCCGAGGAGCATGCCGCCAGAACCGGTGCGACGGTTGCGGTGCTTGCCCTGGAGCTCGACATTGAGGAGCATCTCCTTCTTCACCTCTTCCATGATTTTCTCCTGGCTGGCGCCTTCGCCGGCCTGCTGCTTGGCATAGTTGTGGATGTCGGTGAACGAAGCGCTGTCGATGTTCAGGGTCTGGACGTCGATAAGGATCTCGTTGTCCCAAATCTCATCCATGTTGTTGTCAAGCTTGTTGGCGGGCTGAGGGAGAACACCCTTCGGCTCAATGACGCGGTGAGTACCGTACTTATTACCTTTTTTCTGCATAATGATAGATTATTTTGTTGATTATTAAATAAATTAACTTTGCTCATCCTAATGTATGAACGTACAAAGATACAAAATAAATTTGAATCCACGCAAAAAAAATTTACTAATTCACATCACGCTGTTGAAAAGAATCTTTGGCACAGAAATTGTAATAGAGATAATTGTAGTACTTTTGCAGCACGAATTATTGTTACAATGGAAGCAAATCTCAGTGAAAACACACGCAAAGCCATTGCCTTCAGCCGCGACGAGGCTATCCGCCTGAAAAACGGAGGTATCGGTGTCGAACATATCTACCTCGGCATGGCCCGTCTACCCGAGTGCTCGGCCATGACGATGCTGGCCTCTCTCGACCTCGATACCGCCTCGTTCCGCGAGCGGCTGGAACGACAGGTGAGCCAGTCGCAAGCCGACATTCGATATACCGAAGACAGCGAGATACCCATGCTGAGGCAGACCGAGAAGGTTTTGAGACTCAGTTACCTGGAAAGCATAAAACTCAAAGCGACAGAGATTCGCACCGAACACCTGATACTCGCCATGCTTCAGGAAAATGACAATCTGGTGGCCCACATGCTGGTCAAGGCCGGCATAGACTACGACCGCTTCATGCGGCTGGTGCGCAGCGATAGTGGCGTGGAGCCTGGACAGATGCCCGACTTCAGTAGCCAGACCAGCGAGGATGACAACGACGATGCCTTCGCCGACCCCTTCGTGGAAAACGAGAAGGGAAAAACAAAAAGCGAAAAAGGAAAGAGCGGCACTCCGGCACTGGAAAACTTTGGGCGCGACCTCACCAAGCTCGCCGAGGAAGGCAAGCTCGACCCCATCGTGGGGCGCCATCGCGAGATGGACCGCATAGCGCAAATACTCTCCCGTCGAAAGAAGAACAATCCCATCCTTATCGGTGAGAGCGGCGTGGGCAAGAGCGCCATCGCCGAAGGTCTGGCCATGCGCATCGCCGAGGGGCAGGTACCACGCACCCTCTACGGCAAGCGCCTGATGAGCCTCGATCTTGCCTCGCTGGTGGCAGGCACCAAATACCGCGGCCAGTTCGAAGAGCGCATGAAAGCCATCATCAAGGAACTGGAGCAACACCCCGAAATCATCATCTTCATCGACGAGATACACACCATTGTCGGCGCCGGCTCGGCCAGCGGAAGCCTCGACGCCAGCAACATGTTCAAGCCCGCCCTCGCCCGCGGCGTCATCCAGTGCATAGGCACCACCACCCTCGACGAATACCGCCAGTATATCGAGAAAGACACCGCCCTCGAGCGCCGCTTCCAGAAGGTGCTCGTCGAACCCGCCACCGTCGAGGAGACACTTGAGATACTCGACAATATCAAGGAGAAGTACGAGGAGCACCACATGGTGGTCTACAGCGACGAAGCCGTGAAGGCTTGTGTGGAACTCACCGAGCGCTACGTCAGTGACCGTCTACAGCCCGACAAAGCCATTGACGCCCTCGACGAGGCCGGCGCTCGCGTCCATATCGCCAATATGCAGGTCCCCGAAGAGATAGTGAGCCTCGAGCACGAGGTGGCACGTGTCAACGCCCTTAAGAAAGAAGTGCTCTCCAGCAAACGCTACAGCGAAGCCGCCGAATACCGCGACCAGGAGCGCGACCTCGAGAGCAAGCTGGCCGACATGAAGAGACAGTGGGAGAACGACGAGCGCGACCGCCGCGTCACCGTTACCGACCAAGACGTGGCCGCCGTGGTGGCCATGATGACCGGCGTGCCCGTGGAACGCATCGCCGAGAGCGAGCAGGGCCGTCTGCTGGCCATGGAAAAAGAACTTAAAGGCAGCGTCGTGGGACAGGATGAGGCCATCGCACAGATTGCCAAGGCCATCCGCCGTAACCGTGCCGGACTCAAAGACCCCAACCGTCCCATTGGTTCCTTCCTCTTCCTCGGCCCCACGGGCGTTGGCAAAACCTACCTCACCAAGATTCTTGCTCGCTACCTTTTCGACAGCGAACAGGCCATGATACGCATCGATATGAGCGAATACATGGAGAAATTCGCCGTCAGCCGTCTCATCGGAGCGCCTCCGGGATATGTGGGCTACGAGGAGGGCGGACAGCTTACCGAGCGCGTCCGCAGGAAACCCTACTCCATCGTGCTCCTTGACGAGATAGAGAAAGCGCACCCCGATGTCTTCAACGTGCTGCTGCAGGTGCTCGACGACGGTGTCCTCACCGACGGCATCGGCCGCAAGGTCGACTTCAAAAACACCATCATCATCATGACCTCAAACATCGGCAGCCGCCAACTCAAGGACTTCGGTGTCGGTGTCGGATTCAACACTGCCGCCCGCGAGGCCGAGAAAGCCGCCATGCAGCGCGACGTTATCGAGAAAAGCCTCAAAAAAGCCTTCGCCCCCGAGTTCATCAACCGTATCGACGACATCATCTACTTCAACTCCCTGGGCCGCGAAGAGATACACAAGATTATCGACATCGAGCTCCGCGGCCTCTTCAGCCGCATCCGCAAGATGGGCTTCGAGGTTGAGATGGACGAGAAAGCCAAGGACTTCATCGTCGCCAAAGGCTGGGACGAGCAATACGGAGCCCGCCCGCTGCGCCGCGCCATCCAGCGCTATGTCGAGGACGACCTTGCCGACCAGATTATCAAGGCCGACATCCTCCCCGGCGACACCATCCATATCACCGCCGACGACGACCACGTCTTCTTCGACATCGAGAAAGGCGAGACCTCACGCCAGTTCGACCGTGTGCTTGCAGAGAGCGACGAAAACCTCGCACCTGAACCTGCCGAAATCCCCTAATCACTGTCCCCGAGTTACTTTCTAGCTCTGTTGTCCAGTATTTGTCCAGTATTTGTCCAGTATTTGACTGGACAAGTACTGGACATATCCTGAACATATCCTGGACATATACCTGACAATGAAGCCAGAAGACACCTAGCTGATATCCGTTGGAGAGGAATTAGAAATTGTACTTCACCAGGGCGCAGAGGCGGTGGTTGGACACGTGGTGGAGGTTGTCGTTGTCGGCAATGGTGCCGTCTACCTTGAGGTCACCGTAGGTGCAGGTGGTCCACTCATACTCGAGGCCAATATTGAAGGCTTTGACGTTGTAGCTGATGGAGGGGGCTATGCGGTAGACGCTGTTAAGGTGGGTGAAGTCCTTGTCGGGGCCGCCCTTCATGTAGATGCGGTAGTCTCCTCCACCGAAATCGCAGAGATCCTCCCCTGCCCCGAGGTTCTTCATGTAGCCGAGGAAGAGGTTATAGCGTACCTTCTTTCCAAAGGCGATGTTGAGGTAGGAGATGGTGGCACGCAGAGGAGCATATTCCCACGAGCCATCGTCGTTAACACAGGTGACACCATAGCCCACCAGTTGGTTGAGGTGACTGGTGTTTTGCGCCAACAGGGTGCGGAATTTCACACTCCAATCGCCTTCGACATACTGCGCGTAGAGCGTCGGGGAGAACGAGACGACACTCTCATCGACTTTCTTGGTAAAGCTGCCGACAAGGGCATGGGTGCGAGGCTTGATTATTTGGGCGTCGACTCCCACTTGGCCATACCACGGGCCTCGTTTGATGTTGAGGCCTAGAAAAGCCTCGGGCCAAAGGGCGTTGTGGGCGAATTCGAAGCTGGCGGTACTCGCTGGGTTGTCGGCAGCCTTGGGGCCGTTGTTCATGTACTGCAGCTGCCAAAGGAGGGCCGCCGTGTAACCGAAGGAACCCCAGTACATGGTACCGCGAATTTGCGGCGTGCGGCTGTGGGGGCGGAACGGTGCGCCGGCAGCCATACCCAATACCTCGGGCATGATACTGCCGCTCAGAGGGTGCCAGTCCTGGCCAAAAAGCAATTCCATTTTCCGGTTCCCACTTTCAGCATTCAGCTTAAAGTAGGCGAGGCGGAGGCGGAGCACAGTATTGTTGGTGCCAAAGCCACCAAAGTCGCCCTCAATCTTGCCGCTACTCTTCCATCGGCCCAGTATGGGTCCGGTGATATCGATGCCGAAACGCGACGTCAGCGCCTGCAACTGCATGGAGGCCACATCGTTGAGGTCGACACCATCCTTGACATTCTTGTCAAAAGGTATCATGTTGTATTCGCCACCAACGACGGTGTAAGTCTTGCGACTGTCGAAGGTGAGATAGTTTCGCACGAAGCCATAGAGCTTGAGACTCACCTTGTTGCTATCCTGTGCCTGGACAGTGGAGGATGGTGAAAGGCAAAAGGTTAGAAACAGACAGCCGACCGCTGCCCACCGACTACAGACCACTTTCATAATTCCTATTTTTTAGTTCTTTATTAATCCACAGCGCATACGGCACCGCCAAGATGAAGGTTAGCACGTCGGCGACACCCTGAGCCATCTGCACCCCTTCCATGCCAAGCCAAAGGGGCAGCAGCAGCAGTGCAGGGAGGAAGAAAAGACCGTTGCGACAGATACTTAGCAGCGTGGCCGGACCCGTCATGCGGATGTTCTGGAAGAGCATGCCCGTGGCGGTGAAGAGTCCCACCAGCGGGAAGGCGGCACACTGCCAACGAAGCGTTACAGCACCTATCTCGATGAGCACAGGATCCTCGGCGCGGAAGAGCGCAACTACCTGTGGGGCAAAGATGAAGCCCACGGCCGAGATGACCAGCAGGAAGCCGGTACCCACCCAGGTGGCGAAGAGCCACGACTCGCGCACACGGCCATAGAGCCGGGCCCCATAGTTGTAGCCGCACACGGGCTGGAATCCTTGGCAGAAGCCCAGCACCACGCTGAAGGCGAACATCATGATGCGCGTCACCACGGCGAAGGCCGCCACGGCGCTGGCCTCCTGTCCGGGGGCGGCATAGAGGGCGGCGCAATAGTTGAGACTCACCGCAGCAGCACAGTTGAACACCTGACGGAAAAGCGACGGCAAACCGCCACGGAATATCTCGTAATAAACCTTCCAACTGGGCTTGAAGTCACGTAGTCTTATATGTACACTGCCAGGCTTGAATGTACCATAGAGAAGCAATCCCCAGGCGAAAAGCTGGCTGACAGCCGTGGCCAGCGAGGCTCCGCTGACCCCCATATCGAAGGTGAAGATAAACAATGGGTCGAGAGCGATATTGAGGATGGCGCCGCTGACAATACCCACCATGCCGAAATGGGCATTGCCCTGCAGACGCAGCTGGTTGTTGAGCGTCAGGGCCGACATCATGAAGGGTGTAGCCATGACGATAAAACGCAGGTAGTCATTGGCATAGGGCACCACCTCTTCGGGAGCGCCCAACAGCCGACTCAGCCAGCTGAGGTTGGGCAGACAGCCCAGCGCTGCCGTCAGTCCAATGAGGAACGGTGTGAAAAAGCCCACAGAAGCCACAACCGAGGCCGACGAGACGTTTTTGGCTCCTAAAGCCCTGGAGATGTGGTGGCCACTGCCATGTCCAAAGAAGAAACCCAGCGCCTGGATGAAGGTCATGTAGGCAAACGAGATGCCGATGCCGGCGGTGCCCTCGGTGCTGAGGCGCCCGATGAAGGCAGCGTCGACGACATTGTAGAGGGCGGTAGTGACCATCGCAATGATGGTCGGCACCGCCATCTGGCAGACCAAGACCTTGACGGGCTTGGTTGTCATCTCGTTATACTTGTCCTCTAAAGTCAACGCCTGATTATTTGCGTGGTGCCATTGGAGTTAAGAAGCGTCACCTCGACCGTCTGCGTATGCCCGTTGCGCTCGTAGTCCACCTCCACCTTGTCGCCAGGGCTGAAGAGACCAAGTTCTTCCATCATCTCGGCGAAAGTGTTAACCTCTTTGCCAGCGACACGCAGGATGATGTCGCCTTGACGGATACCGGCATTGTCGGCAGCGCAGTCGGGCGTCACCTTGCCCACATAGAGACCCTTGATGGCACGCGCGCCAGTTTGTTTGGCCACACTGGCATCAACCTCAGTGACCTGCACGCCCAGATAGGCGCGCTGGACATAGCCGTAACACTGTAGGTCTCCTGCCACCTTGACGGCAATGTTCGATGGAATTGCGAAAGAGTAGCCTATGTAGTTGCCGCTGTTACCCGAGGCAATGGCTGTCACAATGCCTATCAATTCGCCTCGCGAATTAACCAACGCACCACCGCTGTTACCAGAGTTGACGGCGGCATCTGTCTGGAGGAACGATTCCAATGGGGACTCGTTAGAGCGTGGATTGTCGATGATGTGCATGTTGCGAGCCTTGGCGCTGATGATCCCCGAAGTGACCGTTGAGGTGAGGTTGAAGGGATTGCCGATGGCCAGCACAGGTTCACCAACACGCACCAAATCGCTGTTGCCAAAGGGAATATAGGTCAGTCCGTCGGTCTCTATCTTGATGACAGCGAGGTCGGTGGCAGGGTCGTTACCTACCAAACGGGCGGGCAATTCGCGACGGTCGTTGAGGGTCACCGTGATACGCTCGGCATCCTGTACTACATGGTTGTTGGTCAAGATATAGCCGTCGGTAGTGATGATAACTCCCGAACCATAGGCACTATAAGTTTGGCGTTGAACGCCTTGCTGAATAATAAAGCCGAAAAACGACTGGTAGAGCGGCGTCAACTGTGTCATCTCAGTCTTGATGTGCACCACACCGTCGATGGTGGCGGCCGCAACATCGGTGAAATCCAACAATTCCACTCGCGACGGCTGGCTGCAGACGGATGATGACTGGCCACTGGCCACTGAATGCTGAGGCTGCTCCACGGGCTGGGCATTGCACGACTGCGTCATAAATGCCAGCACCATTATTGTGACATACATTAGCTTTTTCATTTCTTTGCCATTATTCTATAGTTGTATCTTATAACATTAAAAAAACGATATTATTGTGCTTTCGTCGAGATGTTGGAAATAAAATGTATCTTTGCACCATGAATGGCAAACTGATATTGTTCCCCGTACCTATTGGGGCAGAAGAGATTAGTTCATCCCTACCCTTAGCCAACGAAGCGCTTTTAGCCTTGTGCCGCACCTTCATTGTTGAGGAACTTCGCACGGCGCGGCGTTTCCTAAAGAAAGCAGGATATCCCTATCCTATAGATAATACTGTATTTCATGTACTTAACGAGCACACCACACACGAGGAGATTGGCGACTACCTGGATGCCATTGAGCGCGGCGAGAACATCGGACTGCTTAGTGAGGCCGGACTACCCTGTGTAGCCGACCCAGGGGCGATGATTACCAAAGTGGCGCAACGGCGTGGCATCGAAGTGGTTCCACTGGTAGGACCCTCGTCGCTGATGCTGGCCCTAATGGCTAGCGGATTCAATGGGCAATCATTCGCTTTCGTGGGTTACCTGCCTGTCGACAAAGGCAAACGAGCCGCTGCCATCCGTCACCTCGAAGAGCGCCTCCACCGTGAACACCAAACACAAATATTCATCGAGGCACCCTACCGTAACAACCAGATGCTCGAAGCGTTAGCCGCTACCCTCAACCCCCAGACGATGGTCTGCGTCGCCACCGACCTCACACTCCCCACACAGTATATCCGCTCACTGCCGAGTGGAAAGTGGAAAACGGAGAAAGCAAAAATAGATTTGCACAAAAGGAACACAGTATTTCTTATCGGGGAATAAGTTTCACCGACACGCAGTCGCCGAAGGTCTTGCCTATCTTCTGGCGGATGGCCTTGGTGATACCAATGATATAGCAGACATTGCCATCGGCATCCTTGACACCCATGTTCACCACGCAACCACAATAAGGCTCGCCGTCGAAGGTAGCCTCCACTTTCATCCTCCCCTTGCCGTACTCCTTGCGGATGTCGACAGGCACAACGATATAGGCGGCATCCTTGTCGCCATTCTGAATGATAGTAGCTGTGAAATGGTGGGTCATATCATCTTTAGGAAGCCGACCTCTTTGTCAGTCAGTTCTCTCCAACGGCCGCGAGGGAGATCTTTCTTGGTAAGGCCAGCAAAGACGACACGGTCGAGTTTGTGGACTTCGTATCCGAGGGCTTCGAAGAGGCGGCGCACAATGCGGTTTCGGCCACTGTGCAGCTCGACGCCCACGACACGCTTGTCGATGGTGCTGCCATTGGCAGTATACTGAATGTCATCCACATGCATGGGTCCGTCTTCCAATTCGATACCCTCTAACAGTTTCTTCATATCCTCCTTGGTGACAGGCTTATTAAGCTCCACCTGGTAGATTTTGTAAACTTGGGTGGAAGGATGCGTGAGGCGCTTGGCCAGCTCGCCGTCGTTTGTGAAGAGCAGCAGGCCAGTGGTGGCACGGTCGAGACGGCCGACGGGATAGATGCGCTCGGCACAGCAGCCGTCCATGAGCATCATCACCGTGCGGCGCTCCTGCGGGTCATCAGTGGTGGTAATGAATCCCTTAGGCTTGTTGAGAAGGAAGTAACGGAGTTTTTCCGAGCGGAGCTTCTCGCCACCATAGGATACCTCATCGCCGGGCAGCACCTGATAGCCCATCTCAGTAACCACCTTGCCGTTAACTTTCACGCTGCCAGCGGCAATGAGTTCGTCGGCCTCGCGGCGCGAGCAGATGCCAGCATGGGCGATATACTTGTTGAGGCGCATGGCTCCCTCGGGATGCGGCTCCTTGGGTTTTTGTGGACCCACGGGTTTGCGTCCCGCAGGACGGGTAACTTTGGTTTTTCTTGTGTAGCTGATATCTCTAGGTTCTCTAGTACTACTAGTTTTACTAGTCCTACTCGCACCACTAGTGCCACCAGTTCGACTTGTTTTCCCCTTCTGAGTGTTGTTGTCTTTCTTTATCATGGCTATTTCTTTTTTTTCAAATTATATCATGGAGCAATCCGGCGGCGTAGGCCACCATCTCGTTGCAGGGGCGTTTGCCCATCTGGAGGAGTCGGCCACAGACGATGTCGCCGTTGTCCTCGCGGAATTTCTCTATCAGAGGCCGCACATCGGCGGTGTGGCCGGTGAGGCCACATACCATCGCCATGCCGCTGACACAACCGCATACCTCGCGGGTGCCAGCAAGGCCGCGACCGAAGGGAGCGGCCACATTCATGGCGTCTTTCGCCTCGATAGGCAGTTTGTCGGCATAAGCCATCACCACCGCCTGACAACAGTTGCAGCCCTGCTTGTGCAAACTGCGGGCCTTCTCCATACGTTCTTCTTTTGTCATTGCCTGAATTGTTTAGATATTTCCCATATAGCTATTGCGGCAGCACAACTAACATTCAACGAATGCTTTGACCCATACTGCGGTATCTCCAAAAAACCGTCGCAGAGCGCCATCACCTCCTCCTGCACACCGTCAATCTCATTGCCGAAAACAACAGCCACAGGCTTTCCATCAATTCCTAATTCCTCATTTCCAATTCCTAATTTAATGCTGTCGTGAGCTATCTCTACAGCATATATCCTATAACCGCGTTCCTTCAAACCATTTACACATTCAACGGTAGTTTCGTGATAAGACCACTCCACCGTTTCCTCGGCCCCGAGAGCGGTCTTATGTATCTCGCGGTGAGGCGGCGTGGCGGTGATGCCGCAGAGAGCAATATGCTCCACGCGGAAGGCGTCGGAGGTGCGGAATATCGAGCCAATATTATTGAGACTCCGCACATTGTCCAGCACCACCGTCAGCGGCAGTTTCTCGCTCTCGCGAAACTCTTCCACCGTCAGCCGATGCATCTCCTCTGTTGTCAGTTTCTTCATCCCACACTCCCCTCTAGACTAATACTTAATAGCTTCTGCGCTTCGACGGCGAACTCCATGGGGAGCTTTTTCAGCACATCTTTGGCGTAGCCGTTGACGATGAGTCCCACGGCGCTCTCGGGAGTGATGCCGCGCTGCTGGCAGTAGAAGAGCTGGTCTTCACTGATTTTGCTGGTGGTAGCCTCGTGCTCAAGAATGGCGGTGTGATTGTCGGCCTTGATATAGGGCCAGGTGTGTGCACCGCATTTGTCGCCCAGTAGCAGGCTGTCGCACTGCGAGTAGTTGCGGGCGTTGTCGGCATCGCGACCTATCTGCACCAAGCCTCGGTAGCTGTTTTGACTGTGTCCGGCACTAATACCCTTGCTCATGATGGTGCTGCGGGTGTTCTTGCCCACATGAATCATCTTGGTGCCTGTGTCAGCCTGCTGGTAGTTGTTGGTGACAGCCACGCTATAGAACTCCGCCGTACTATCATCGCCCTGCAATATACAACTGGGGTACTTCCAGGTGACGGCACTGCCGGTCTCCACCTGCGTCCAACTCAACTTCGAGTGCGAGCCTTTGCAGATGCCACGCTTGGTAACGAAGTTGTAGATACCACCCTTGCCTTCCTTATCGCCAGGATACCAGTTCTGTACGGTGCTGTACTTCACCTCGGCATCCTTCATGACGACAATCTCGACAATGGCGGCATGCAACTGGTTTTCATCGCGTTGCGGGGCAGTGCAACCTTCCATATAGCTCACGTAGGCACCCTCGTCGGCCACAATAAGCGTGCGCTCAAACTGACCCGTGCCTTTGGCGTTAATGCGAAAATAAGAACTCAGTTCCATCGGGCAACGCACCCCCTTGGGGATGTAGCAGAAGGAGCCGTCAGAGAAGACGGCGCTGTTGAGGGCTGCGAAGAAGTTGTCAGCTGCGGGAACTACCGACCCTAAATACTTCTTCACAAGGTCCGGGTGTTTCTGCACCGCCTCGCTGATGGGCATGAAAATGATGCCCTTCGCTTCGAGGGTTTTCTGGCTGGTGGTCTTCACGCTCACAGAGTCCATAATGGCATCGTAGGCCACGCCGGCCAGTGCCTCTCTTTCTCTCAAGGGAATACCCAGCTTGTCGAAGGTGGCCAGCAGTTCAGGGTCCACCTCATCCATGCTTTTCTTTTTCTCCTGCTTTGGAGCGGCGAAGTATATGATGTCCTGATAGTTGGGGGTCTCGTATTCCAGGTGCGCCCAGTTGGGTTCCTTCATCGTTACCCAACGGCGGTAGGCTGCCAAACGAAACTCTGTCAGCCATTCCGGCTCGTTCTTTTTCTTCGAGATGAGGCGCACGATCTCCTCGTCGAGCCCCTTACGGATGGTCTCGGTGTCTATATCAGTGGTGAAGCCCCATTTGTATTCCTCGTTGGTAACTTCCTGAATTATATTCTTTTCGTTATCTTCCATCACTATAATATGCACTTATTTGCATTTGCAAAGATACAAAAAAAAGTCCAACACATGTTGGACTTTTTAAACTCTATTTCCAATCTATCGTTAAGCTAATAAAACAAGCAGTTGGGCGGTGAAGATGCGGAGGAACATCGTTAAGGGGTAGACGGTAGCATAGCCGGTATTGGGCAATTTGCAGCCCTCGGGAGCCACGGTATTGGCGAAAGCCAGCGTCGGCGGGTCAGTATGACTGCCTCCAATAAAGCCCATAAGGGTGTAATAGTTCATCTTCAACACCAAACGACAGAAGAGGCCCACCAGTATCGGCGGGATAACGGTGATGATTATTCCATAGACAATCCACATATAGCCACCTGCTTGGATGGTGGACAGGAAACTACCACCGGCACTCAAACCTACTGCGGCGAGGAAGAGGGCAATACCTACCTCACGCAACATCCATACACCATGGCTGTCGGTGAAATCGGTGGTAAACCAGCCTTTCTTTACACCTAGCCAGCTGCCGACGAGCGCCACCACCAACGGGCCGCCTGCCAATCCAAGCTTCACAGGAGCCGACATACCGACGGGGATGGGTATTTGACCCAGCACAATGCCGAGGGCAATGATAATGAAGATGGGGATGAGGTTCACCTTGTGGCGCTGCGAAGTTGGCGTGGCATGCTTCACGGCTTTAGACTCTAACGAATCTTCCGTGATAGGTTCCTTTTTCATATCGATTCGACAGAGCGGACGCAGCAGCAGACAGGTCATAATCATGCCCACTACAGCCAAAGGATAAGCCACAGCGTAACCACTGGAGAGTGTATCGCTGTTGAATCCACGCTCGAGGGCGGTCTGCTGTGCAGCCGAGAGTCCCGGGGTATTGGTGACAGCGCCCGTATAGACACCGGCCATATCACTAAGGTTCTCGTCGGCCAGTTTGGTAATTATAAACGTAATCAGCACGCCTAATCCTACATTAACCAAAGCCATGATATTCATGGAGAGTCCACCTTTTCTAAAGCTCTTGAAAAAGCCAGGGCCCACCTGGAGTCCCACGGCGGTGACGAAGAGGATGAGACCGAACTCTTTGATGAAATAAATCATCTGGTGGTTGATATGGTCACCTTGATACTTACCGGAGGCAGCGGTCTGTCCGTCGAAGTCAACACCCAAATAGTTCATCACGGCACTGATGGCAATACCCACGAAGAGCACCCAAGTGATGCCGAGGGTCACACCCTTCACCTTGAACTTGCCCAGCAACAGCCCGGCAAAGATGGAGATGGCCAGCATCAGTACTGTGCTGGCCACTCCACTACCTGTAAACAGATTAGTAAACCACATAATTAATCACCTAACGTGGCTACCATAACGGCCTTAATGGTGTGCATGCGGTTCTCGGCCTCGTCGAAGACGATGCTGTTCTCGCTCTCGAAGACCTCCTCGGTCACCTCGATGCCGTCCAAACCGAACTGCTTGTTGACGTCGCGTCCCACCTGGGTCTCCAGATTGTGGTAAGCGGGCAGGCAGTGCATGAACTTGCACTTGGGATTGCCGGTGTTCTTCATCATTTTAGCGTTGACCTGGTAGGGCATCAGCATGTCGATGCGCTCTTTCCATACCTCGGCGGGCTCACCCATGGAGACCCACACGTCGGTGTAGATGAAGTCGCAGCCCTTCACACCCTTCACGGGGTCGTCGGTGACGGTGACAGTGGCACCGGTCTCTTTGGCGATCTCCTTGCAGGTCTTGATGAGGTCTTTGGCGGGCTGGAGTTTCTTGGGGGCGATGATGCGGACATCCATACCCATCTTGGCACCGCCAACCATCAGGCTGTTGCCCATGTTGAAGCGGGCGTCGCCAACGTAGGCGAAAGTCACCTGGTTGAGGGGTTTGTCGACATGCTCCTGCATGGTGAGGAAGTCGGCCAGAATCTGGGTGGGGTGGCTCTCGTTGGTGAGGCCGTTCCACACGGGAACGCCGGCGTATTTGGCCAGCTCCTCGACGGTCTCCTGCTTGAAGCCACGGTACTCGATGCCGTCGAACATGCGACCGAGCACGCGGGCGGTGTCGGCCATGCTCTCCTTGACGCCAATCTGGCTACCAGTGGGACCCAAATAGGTCACGTGGGCACCCTGGTCCTTGGCACCAACCTCGAAAGCGCAGCGTGTACGGGTCGAGGTCTTCTCGAAAATGAGGGCAATGTTCTTGCCAGTGAGAGTAGGACGCTCGCAGCCGGCATATTTGGCGCGCTTCAGGTCGCGGGCCAGGTCGAGCAGATAGTTGAGTTCCTTCGGCGAAAAGTCGAGGATCTTCAGGAAATTGCGGTTTCTTAAATTGTAAGCCATTTCTATAAAATTTAATTGTTTAGTATTATTCTTTACTCTTTTCCCGCTTCGCGTAATCCATCAATCCATTTTATTTAGATTTATAGATTTCTGCCGCAGACTGGGAGAATTTATCTAACAATACGCGTTCCGCAGTTGGGGTTATCCAGCTGGCCGGCTTCGGTGATGATGCACTCCTTGCCGCCGTGCTCCACGAACATGATGGCAGCACGAACCTTGGGAGCCATAGAGCCTTCGGCAAACTGGCCCTCTTCGAGGTACTTCTTGGCCTGGGCCACGGTAATGGTATCAAGGGCTTGTTCGTTCTCCTTACGGAAATTGATGTACACTTTGGGCACATCAGTGAGGATATAGAACTCATCGGCACCAATCTCCACAGCACAAAGGGCACTGGCGAGGTCCTTGTCGATAACAGCCTCCACGCCACGCACATAGTCGCTCTCCTCCACCACGGGAATACCGCCGCCACCCACAGTGACAACGATATTACCGGCAGTCGCCAACTGCTTCACAATCTTAATATTATTGATACGCACAGGCTTGGGGCTGGCCACCACCTTGCGCCAGCCGTTACCCTTGGGGTCTTCTTTGTATTTGGCACCTGTCTCGGCAGCGAACTGCTCGGCCTGTTCCTTGGTGTAATAGGGGCCGACGGGCTTAGTGGGGTTCTGGAACATGGGGTCGAGTTTATTGACGGCCACCTGGGTAACGAGAGTCACCACGTCGCGCTGGATATCGTTGCGGGCCATCACGTTGCGCAGTCCCATCTCAATAAGGTAGGCGATAGAGCCCTGGGTCTCGGCGACACAGAAATCCATCGGCATAGCTTGAATGCCTGCCGACTTGCCGGCCTCATGCTGGAGCATCACATTGCCCACCTGAGGACCGTTGCCATGGCCGATAACCACGTTATAGCCGCGTTTCAACAGGGCGCACAGGCTCTCGCAGGTGTTCTCCACATTCTCTATTTGTTCTTTATAGGTGCCTTTTTGGCCGCTGCGCAACAGGGCATTGCCGCCAAAAGCAACCACTGCAAGCTTTCTCATTTTTATCCTATTTTCTTTATTTTCAATTCTTTGTACACTCCACTCATAAGAATGGAAAATGCAAAGGTACGAAAAAAAAACGATATCCCTCAATAAAATTATTGAACTAATATAAAATAGCCTCCACGACCTTCATTCTACCCTACCCGCTCCAACCATCCTTCATCAATCACCCTATCAACACCCTGTCAACTCTTACCAAAGTAAGACTTGATTAGGAGATTGATAAGAGTTGAGTAAGAGTTGAGTAAAAGTTGATGGTGACATATAATTGAATATCAGGGTGATAAAGATGTACCTTTATGACCTAAAAACATGTAACTGAAAAGAATCGATAACTACAACTCCTCAAGGAAGTTACGAAGAAGGGTGAGAAATCCTTCGTAATTGCCGAGGCCGCAGCCGTCGCAGGTGTCGGTGGGGCTATGGTAGCCACCGAAGGGACCGCCGAGGGTGTAAATGAAAATGGCTGGGCAATGCTGGCTGAGATACCAGTGGTCGCTATTGCGAGCGTTGTCGCGACGGCCAATTTGGGCGGTGTAACGATGCCGACCGTTAAGACGCTCCATCAGGTCTACATAGGGCTTGGTCTCGGGAGCGTTGGCGTTGACCACCATCAGTCCCTCGTCGCCACCGCAAAAGAGGTCGAGGTTTATCACCAGCTTCACCTTGGAAAAGTCAATCAGCGGGTGGTCGGCGAAGTGGTGCGAGCCCACAATACCTGACTCCTCTCCACCGAAGAAGAGGAAGACATAAGTGTACTGTGGGAGTGTTTTATTGGAGGAAAGTTGGCGGGCAAGGTCGAGCACCGCGGCGGTGCCGCTGGCATTGTCGTGGGCGCCATAAAAGATGGTGTCGCCATGCATGCCCAGATGCTCATAGTGGGCACAGATGACAATCATGCTGTCGGTCTGGCCAGGGTGATAGCCACAGACGTTCTGCGAGCGATAGCCCTTCTCCACAATGGGCGGCTTTGTGCGCGTTTGCGGAAAACAGAAATACTGGTAGTAGTCCTTGGTCAGCGGCTTGACACCAAAGGTCTTAAGTTCACGACGCAAATAACTGGCGGCGATGGAATCGCCCCTGTGCTGCATGCCTCGGCCATACATCGCCGGCGACGAGAGGTCGCAGATGACACGACGCGCATAGGCACTGTCCTGGGCCTGAAGGCGGGATATGAGCAGTGAGAAATGAGAAATGAGAACAATTAAAAGAAAACTTCTACGAAGAATTTCCCGCAAGGGATTTCTTTTAACAGAGTTCAGAAGCCGGGGAGATTGAGCCATAAGGTGGGGAGCATTAGAATGAAACCGATGGCAATGAAGGCGAGGATGATTTTCCACACCCATTTGAGCCATACGCCATAAGGGATACGGGCCATGCCGAGGACCCCGATGAGGACGCCGCTGGTGGGGGTGAGCATATTGGTAAATCCGTCACCAAACTGGAAAGCCAGCACGGTGGTTTGGCGCGAGACATTGATAAGGTCGGCGAACTGCGTCATAATGGGCATGGTGAGTGCTGCCTTGGCCGAACCACTGGGCATGACGATGTTGAGCAGTGTTTGGAAGAGGTACATCACGCCGAGGGATGTGACCTCGCCGAGGGAGGCCAGCGAGCGGGTGAGGCCGTAGAGCAGGGTATCGATAACCTTGCCATCTTTCAATATAAAAATGATTCCCGAGGCCAGACCCACCACCAAAGCGGCAGAGAGAATGTCCTTGCAGCCGGCGAGGAAGAGCTTGGCGATGTCGTCGGCCCCCTGACGGTCAAGAATACCCGCGAAGATGCCCATGGCAAGAAAAAGTGCCGATATCTCTGCGATATACCAGCCAAAGACCAGCACACCCACAACTAAGGCTATAATGGTGACAAAGAGCAGAATAAGTATAAGAACATGGCGGGTAGTGAGCGCGGATTCTCCTGAGGACTCCACCCGCTGGCGCCAGTAGTCGTCGAGCTTATGCACCGGCGAACGCTCGGGTTTGGACTTGACTCGATGGGCATACCACAGCACAAAAGCGATACCGATGACCGTCAGAACTATCCAGCAGAAAAAGCGGTATTCGAGGCCTGAGAAAAGCGGCAGGTCGGCAATACCCTGGGCGATGCCAATGGTGAAGGGATTGAGCATAGCGCCGGCAAAGCCCACGTGGGCAGCCACATAACACATGCAGACGCCAACAATGGAGTCATACCCCATTTGGATGGCCAGCGGAATGAAAACCACCACGAAGGCAATGGTCTCCTCGCTCATGCCGAAGATAGCCCCGAAGAGGCTAAACAAGAGCATTACAAGTGTGATAATGATATTGTCCACCCCCAAATTTCTGATAAGCTTATAACGGCTCAAACGCTGTACACGGCGCAGAAAAGCCATCACACCCACATCGATGGCGTGGCTGTTGTTGAGTATCCAAAAGGCGCCACCCACCATAAGGATGAAAATGATGATGTCGGCCTTGTCGACGAAACCGTTGAAGAGGGCACTGAATATCTGCCAGATCTGCGGGGCGCGATCCACGTAGTGGAACGAGCCGTCAACCACCACCTCTCGACCGTCAACCATCTGACGCAAGAATTCGCCGGCGGGAATAATCCACGTAAGTACGGCAGCCAGGACAATGAGGGCGAAGACGATGGTGAAAGTATGGGGGATTTTTTTCAAAGCTAGAGCTTAATGGTTAGAGGTTAGAGATTATGGGTTGAATGGCGCGGTCGGTGCCATAGGGGGCCAGCGCCGCTGTACGGCGTGTCACTTCGTCGGCATCAAAGTCGCGCTCCATGAGGCTCGCAAGCGCTTCGCACAGCGCCTCATCGCTGTCGGCGACATGGCATAGGGGCGTCAGGCCCGTCCCTTCGACCATGGGGGTATTCACCAGACAGTGGCGACCCGTATAGAGGGCATTTAGCAGCTTCAGTTTCAGACCCGAAGCCTGACTCGAGAGCAACACGTTAACCTGTGCGTCGATAATGAGTCGTTGCATGGTAGCCTCGTCGGGCGAAGCTACCAGCGTGATATTTTTGTATTGTGCGACTTTCTCCTGCAGCCACACGGGAGGATTTTTCCCCGCCACCACAAACGGTGTGCGTCCATCAGAGAACACTTTGTCTGTCAGTCGTGCAGCAGCATTGTAGTTGTCGGCTACCGAGAGGTCACCGTGATAAATGGCATAGGAGCCGCGGCCTGTGTGCGAAGTGACGCTGTCGAAAGGGTGCGATGCACTGACCAACTGCACGTTACGACACCCCATCTGTTCCAATTTTTCCTTATCTCCCAGCGAGATGGCCAGCACAACCGACGCCTGGGTAAGTATGGTCTCATAGCGGCGTATGCGACGGGCGTCGAGGTTAAGGTAGGCTTTGCGCCACAAACAGTGCTCATTGGCGGCAAGACGCGAATAGTAGTTGCCCTCCACATTGTGGGCTCGCACCATAACCATACGGTTGTGCAACACCTCGCCATGCTCCAGCAGTGAGCAGCAATGCAGTCCTTCAAGGAGTATCGGATAATCGTCCTGCCGCAGACGCTGAAGCAATTCCTTGTTGTCGCGCGAGGAGACGATGAACGGCCTTCGATCGAGGAACTTCAGCGGCGACATATCTCGCCGGTAGTAGTGCACCTCCTCACAATAGTCCGCCAATGCCAACACCTCTGGACGCCCGTAAGTGAAGCAGTGGAGATGTATCTTCACCCCTGCATGGTGCAATGCGCGGAGACGGTAGAATACATCTATCACTCCACCGTAGTCGGCCGGAAGAGGCACATTGAACGAAACTATATGCAGGTGCTTGGACAAAGTTATGTAAATTATGAAATAATCTAAGTTATTAGTATGGTTAGAGGTTATGGAAAGCGAGGTAGCTGTTACGGTAACGTGGGTCAGAAGAGACTTCCTTGCCGAACCATGCCGGTGGCACGAAAGCATTGGCTGCCGTAGTGTCGGAAAACTCCACTTCCACTAACATAAGTCCTTCGTGGTCACCATGGAAGAGGTCTAGCTCGGCGGTCAAACCACCGTCCAAAGGAATGCGGTAACGCATCTTCCTCACCGCACGGCCTTCGCACTTGGATTTCAGTCGTTCATAACTTTCTTTCGAAAGCAAGAATTCCTCCTCGAGGTTATGTATGGCCTCCCCTGCCCTACCCTTGGAGAGATTCTCTTTGATGGTAAGAATATACACATCGCCCATCCGGCGGATGCGCACGGTGGGCGATGTGCAAAGATAACCTTGCTCAATCTCTACATGAGGATAGTCTTCCAAGTCCTCCGGGAGAGAAGTAACGAAGTATTTTCGCTCGATTTCCATCAGAGCGTGGCGAGATAGTCGGTAACATTCTTCTCGATGCGAGCGGCCACATCGGCGCAGTCGTCGGCCTTTTGGAACTTTTCGCCTGTGATATGCTCATAGAGCTCGATGTAGCGGTCGGAGATGCTATTGACGATAGCGTCGGTCATCTCGGGCACTTGCTGTCCCTCCTTGCCCTGGAAACCATTGTCCATAAGCCACTCGCGGACAAACTCCTTGCTGAGCTGACGCTGATGCTCACCCTTGGCAAGACGCTCCTCGTAGCCCTCGGCGTAAAAATAGCGGCTACTGTCGGGGGTGTGGATTTCATCGATGAGATAGATTTTGCCATCGCGTTTGCCGAACTCATACTTGGTATCCACCAAGATAAGGCCTTTTTCGGCGGCTATTTTGGTGCCGCGTTCAAAGAGCTGCAGTGCATAGCGTTCCAACTGGTCATAATCCTCCTTGGCGACAAGGCCGGTACGGATAATTTCCTCGCGGCTGATATTCTCGTCATGACCCTCGTCAGCCTTAGTGGTGGGGGTGACAATGGGCGTGGGGAACTTCTGGTTCTCCACCATACCCTCGGGCAGCTGCACACCACAGAGAGTGCGGGCACCTGCCTTGTATTCGCGCCATGCACTACCAGCGAGGTAGCCGCGGACAATCATCTCCACCCGGAACCCTTCGCATTTCAGACCCACGGTAACCATGGGGTCGGGAGTGGCAAGCTTCCAGTTGGGCAGAATGTCGGCAGTGGCATCGAGAAACCTGGCAGCTATCTGATTGAGCACCTGTCCCTTGTAGGGAATACCCTTGGGAAGGACGACATCGAAGGCTGAGATGCGGTCGGAGACCACCATTGCCATATACTTGTCGTCGATGTTATAGACATCGCGCACTTTGCCCACATATAGGCTCTTCTGCTTGGGGAAGTTGAAATTGGTTTTAACTACTGCTTTCATATTATTCATCTAATTTGTTTGCAAAAAAAGTGAAGTTGACCTTGCCGTAGACGCGATGCTGCCAGAAGTGGGGATGCTCTTCGAAACTGTATTCGCGCGGATGTTCCAGAATGAACATGCCATCCTCGGTAAGCACTTGGTGGTCAAAGACCATGTCGGGCAACGTGTCCAGCCCGTCTATGGAATACGGGGGATCGGCAAAGACAATGTCGAACTTGCGGTTGGCCCGTTTGAGGAGGTCGAACACATCGGCACGCACCACTCGCAAGTTACCCAGATTCAACCGTGAAGCCTCTGTCTTGATATACTCGGTACAGGCGTTGTTGATGTCCACTGCCGTCACCTCACGGGCTCCCCTGGAGATAAACTCCACAGCCACTGCACCGGTGCCTGAAAAGAGGTCCATCACACTGCACTCCTCATAGTCCACATAGTTGTTGAGGATATTGAAGAGTCCCTCGCGTGCCATGTCGGTCGTGGGTCGAACTGGCAGGTTGGCTGGCGGATTTAGACGGCGTCCCTTAAGGTTTCCTGCAATGATCCTCATTTATCTTAACTACTGTCTATTAATTACTTTTATAAAATCAGTGCATTCCCGTAGGTATGCAGGGACTTGAACTCGGGGTTGAGGAAAGAGGTATGGGTGCCGGTGAAGAGGGTGGCCAACGGGAAGTAAGGACGCAGCATGGCAAAGCGCTCGCGGTCCACATCGCCACACATTAGCAACTCGGTATCGGCATTTTCCAGTCCATAGCTCTTGAGAATCTCAACGGTGTGGAATAGGGCCTCGTTGTCGTTGGCACAGCAAAGAGTATTACCAAAAACATAGCGACCGTCACGGAAGGCGGCATAATCAACCATTCTATTGCGCCAGTGAGTGAGCAGCACAGGGTGGTTCACGCTGCGTTTTTCAATCCCCATAGAGGCCAACCTGACATGCTGGTTGACCACCGACAGCCCGGGAAGCGCCACCTTGAAGGCCATGGCCAAAGTGTCGGAAGCCACAAAAACCGCCGTCGAGGCCAACGTGGGGCACGGGGCGGTCATGATAGAGAGGGCATCGCTTCCAACAAGCTTAAGGTACTGATGGTTGGCCGTGGGCGAATAAAGTTCGTCAGGCACCCATGTGCTCTCGTTAGACAAGATGACGAGCTGCAAAGAATGATATCCCAGAGGCTGGATGCCGACAGCGTTGAAGAAGGCCTTGAGATCGGCCATCACACCCGTCATCGAGCCCGCATGGGCTCCGTCGGCTTCGCCAAAGGTCAATAGCACCTCAGAGAGACTTACTTCCGAAAAAGAAAATCCATTTGGCCGTAGACAAATGGATAATCTCTTTTCGTGTGAAGCAAACTCTTTTTCGGTAGTAATCAGAGTTTTGCAATTATACATATTGGTTTATTATTCGAAGTTACCATCGGTGACAGCCTGAGTCAGATCGCCCACTTTCCAACCGGCGTAGCGGTCTTTAACCTCATGAATTTCTGCAATCTTGTTGATTACCAGCTGTTCGTCCATATCTTTCAACAGCACCTCAAGGGGCACCTTGCACTCAAACACGGGCACCAAGAAGCCATTCTTGTCCAGCATACCGGACTTGAGCTCAAACTCGTTCTTCTCACCCTTGGGATAGGGTACGAAACGGAGGTTGACAATCTCCTCGTCGGTGAGCTGACGCTTCTTGCCGCTGACAGCATCAATAATAGGCAGTTTGTTATCCTCGCGCAACTTAGCAATGGGGTTTACAAAAACCTCGGCACGGGAGATATAACCCAGTTTTACAGCCTCGTTCTCGGCCACCTCGTTGATGTCGACATCGGCGGGAATCTTGTCGCGATTGATAATCTTACTGACAACCTTCATGCTGTCCTCGTTCATCAGACGGCCGATGAGGGTGTCAAAACTACCGGTGTAGGTGCCGTAGGTCAGCTTGTAGGCATCCTCAAGGGTACGGATGGCTTTGAGTTTCTCGGCGCAAGCATCGCGACGGTGGATGTACTCGCTTTCAAAATCCATTGGTTTCTTAATGCTGCTGAAAAGCCAGTAGCCGAGGCCGACGATAACGACGGCCAGCACAATTTGAATGATAGTTTTAACTTTCATATTGATATTTTCTTTTTTGTTTACAACGACAATTCGAGTGCAAAAATACGAATAAATTGGAAATTGGCAAACATAAAGTTGGAAAATATTTTGCACAGCAGAGACAAAAAAATCACAACACCATATTTTCCAATACTTTGTATAGAAATAATTTTATTTGCCATCCAAGGGTCCGAAGGGGTGTTCGGCGCTGTTTTCACACCCTCTTTCCTGCCCTTCGAGGGGGCATTGTCGATTTCGGATTTGTTACCGTCAGGTAGGTATCAACCAACTCTGTTGCTCAACATTTGTCCAGTATTTCTCCAGTGTTTGACTGGAGAAATACTGGAGAAATACTGAACAACGGAGCCAGAAGACAGCCAGCAGTTACCCCTTAGGCCATGTTGTGGAAGACATTCACCACGTCGTCGTCATTCTCAAGACGCTCGATGAGGCCGTTGACGTCTTCCTGCTCCTCTTCCAAAAGCTCACGCACGGTCAACGGAATGCGTTCAAACTTGAAGCTCTTAATCTCAAGTCCTTTATCTTCCAGATACTTGGATATAGGTCCATAGTTGGCAAAGTCGGCATAGATGAAGATTTCATCCTCGTCGCGGAACACCTCGTCAATATCGCAATCGATAAGTTCGAGCTCAAGTTCATCCATGTCGATATCATCGCGCCAGGCCACCACAAAGCTGCACTTGCGCTCGAAGAGGAAGTCGTTCATACCCATGGTACCCAGTTCGCCCTTGCCACGGACAAAGGCGGCACGGAGATTGGCCACAGTGCGGGTAGGATTGTCGGTGGCAGTCTCCACCACGATGGCGACACCGTGAGGGCCCTTGCCGTCATAGACAACCTCTTTGTAGGCCGACTTATCTTTTTCGATGGCACGCTTGATGGCACGTTCGACGTTCTCCTTGGGCATCGACTCACTCTTGGCGGTCTGCATGAGCAGACGCAGACGGAGGTTGCTCGAGGGATCGGGACCGCCGGCGAGGACGGCCAACTCTATTTCTTTGCCAATTTTGGTAAAGGTGCGGGCCATGTGGCCCCAACGTTTCAGTTTTCTTGCTTTGCGGTATTCAAATGCGCGACCCATTGTATTTATCTTTATTTATTATATAATTGTTTACGTAAAAATTCGGTGCAATCTTCGAAGGTTTTGAACGTGTGGTCCTCGGGGACGAGGTCGGGAATGAGGTTCATCTTGGTGAGCATGTACATGGGCTGCGGCTGGATGATGGTCATCAGCACCTGAGCGCCACGACCCTGGATATCCTTGACGGCTTCCTCCATGGCATAGAGGCCGCTCTGGTCCATGAAAGAGACCAGTCGCATACGGATAATCACTATCTTGGCATCGGCCGGAACTGTCTGCATCACCTCCTTGAACTTATTGATAGTGCCAAAAAAGATGGGGCCGTTCAGTCGCTGCACATAAATCTTGTGTGCCACGGTGTCGGGCATGCCATGCTCGTCATCCCACGGGCTCTCCTTGTCGAAGTTGGTGAGTTCCTGACTGCTGTAGCCACCCTCGACAAGGTCGGAGGCGCGTTTCATGAAGAGTACACAAGCGATAACCATGCCTATACCGACAGCGGTGAGGAGGTCGACAAAGACGGTAACAAGGAACACCACAATGAGCACCACGGCATCGGCACGGGGAATCTTGAGGAGGTCTTTGAAGCCCTTAAAATCGATGATACCCCAGCCTACGGTGATGAGGATGCCTGCCAGCACCGACAGCGGCACATAGCGTACCACTGATCCAAGCCCCAGCAGAATGGCCAATAGGAAGAGGGCGTGGACCATGCCGGAGAGCTGGGTGCGGCCACCGCTCTTGACGTTGACAACAGTGCGCATGGTGGCACCGGCACCGGGGAGGCCACAGAAGAGGCCCGCTACGGCATTACCTATACCCTGCCCTATCAACTCACGATTGCTGTTGTGTTTGGTCTTGGTGATATTGTCGGCTACCACCGAGGTGAGCAATGTGTCGATAGAACCGAGGCCCGCAAGAGTAAGGCCAGGAATGATGGCAGCGATGAGAACCGCACTCCAGTTGATGCCGGAGAGGGTGACACCGGAATTGGCAAAGAAGGGCACCGGTAGGCCCGAAGGAATCTCGCCGATAACGGGAACGCCCTCCATGTCGATGAAAAGCGACACCATAGTAACCACAATGAGTGCCACCAAAGTAGAGGGTACCTTCTTGGTAATCAAAGGGAAGAGGTAAATGATAGCCACGGTGGCAAGACCCAGCAACAGGGCTGTAAGGCTAAAGTGTCCAAAAGCCTCTGGGAGACCAGCCAATTGGTTAATCATCGAGCCACTACCGCTCTGCCCCACCAAGGGATAAAGCTGCTGCAAGATGATGATGACACCGATACCACTCATAAATCCCGACAAGACAGGATAAGGAATATAGCGCACATACTTGCCTATCTTGATGATACCGAAGAGTATCTGGAAAAGGCCACAGAAGAGAGCCGCCAGGGCCATGGAAATGAGTACTTCGGAGATGGAGCCGCCAGAAGAGGCCCAAGCGCCGGAAACCAACGTGGCGGTAATGACGGTCATGGGTCCTGTAGGACCGGAAATCTGACTATGAGTGCCACCAAAGAGGGCGGCGAAGAACCCCAGAAGCATAGCTCCCGTAAGTCCCACATAGGCACCCATCGAGGCAGCATCGGGACTGCCCACACCGCTGAAGGCCTGTATACCGAAGGCCAGTGCCAGCGGCAGCGCGACAATACCGGCAGTAACTCCGCCGAAAAGGTCGCCTTTGAGATTGTTAAACTTTATCATAATTCCTTATTCTAAATTCTTAAGTCTCAATTCTTAATTCTTAAGTCTAATCAGTCCAACACCCAGTATACCAACGTCGTGCTCAGTATTCCCAGACCTGCGCCGGCAAGAACGTCACCGGCCCAATGGCGGTTGTTGTAGACACGCATGATGCCAACAAGCGTGGCTACAGCGTAGCCAGCCACAGCAATCCAGGGGTATTCCTTACCGTATTCACGGCGCAGCACTTCGGCACCAACAAAGGCGGTGAAGGTATGTCCACTGGGGAAACTGTTCTTCGTCGAGCAGTCGGGGCGCTCCTTGGCAAAACCATATTTGAAAGCATTGAGCCATCCTGCACCGAGAAGATAGCTGCCGCCTTCAAGAAGCACCAAGTGCTTGAAGTCGTGGCGACCCTTCACCCCGCAAAGGTTAAGTACTGCGGGGGCAATAGCCGGAAGATACTGTAGTTGGTTGTCGAAGATGAGCTTGGGCGGATTGTGGTACATCACCTCGTCGCGGAGGCTGACAGCCCAACTATTGACATCGGGCTGATAGGCTGCCAAAAGTCCTATGCCTATGAGACCCACTGAGGTAGAAGACATGGTGATATTCTCGCAGAGCGAAGTTGCACGGCCTACAGTATCCCACTGTGCCCGGAGAGTAACAGGGCATACTAAAAAGTAAAAACTAAAAACTAAAAGAATCCAACGTTTCATCCTCAATTCTCAATTCTTAATTCTTAATTCTCAGTACCCCCTCTTTCAGCACCGGCACCACCGGACAGGTGTCGATTCTGAAAGCAAATGCAATATCGGCCTCTGCTCCAAAGCCCTGTAGCCTGTGTACATGCGAAGCATTACGGCAGTAGTCGAAGGGATTGCCCTCTGCGGCTTTCCAGAGTGCCACCGCCATGGCGGCAGCATCGCCGTGACCATTCCCCAGCCGGTCGATGATGGCGCCAGCTACCAAGGTATCCTCCAGACAAAAATCATTCTGCCAGCCACTACATAGAAGCACAACGTCGCGTCCTTCAGCCTGTAGTCTCTCACATAGGGCGTCAAGGTTGGCAAAAGCCCCCACCATGGTAAGGTCAGCATCGGCACCGCGCAATATGCTCACCGTGCCGTTAGTGGTGCTGTAAGCCAAGCGTATCCCTCTCATATCCTTGCTCATGTATTCCGTGGGCGAGTTGCCATAATCAGAGCCTGGCAACTTATTGCCTCCCCGCTCGGCGGCGATGGCATAGTCCTGATGGCGGTAGTGCTCCAATGCCTCAAGACTGTCGAGCGGCACTACCTCTTTGCACCCCGCCTGGAAAGCGGCACAGACCGCCGTGGTAGCGCGGAGCACGTCAATAGCCACTGTAACATGGCCGGACTGAATGGTCCGGTAGGGGTAGAGCGCCGGAGAGAGAGAGACTTCTATTTTCATTCGTAGAGTTCGGTCTTGAGCATCTCGACACTGCCGTCGGTATGAATCTTAAGGTTGAAGTATTCGGGGTGTGACGGGACATACGGCTCGGTTGAGCGTTGGCGGGCCCGGAAGCCGGATGGAAGGTCCTTGAGCACATAGATATTCAACGTTTCCAAGAGACGACAGCGGGCAGCAGTCTCATCGTCGCAGCCGTACTTTTCAGCAAAGGCACGGTCGTCTTGGAGGAGGATGGGATTTCCTTTGAAATCGGTGGGGAGTATCTTCATGGCATTGACCGACACATGCCATATCTCGCTGCCTGTAAGGGTAGAACGCAATACATATTCCACTTCGGCAGTCCAACTGTTGGTGGTGTTCTTCCACTGATGGAGGGTAATGAAGAGGACAGCATCAATACCAAGAACGGTATGATAGTCAGAGATATCGTCGTTACGTAGTTGGCGGCCCATGCGGTATTCTGTAGCAGCCATCTGGGACGACAGCAGCGGACCGGGGACGTAGTAGCCTTTGCTGACAAGAGGGTCTGATGCGGTGAGATAGAGCTGCTTGGCGGCAATATTAAGGGAGAGGTTATAGAGCGAGTCCTCGGTGGTGCGCACCGCATGACGCAAGGAGAGGTCGTTCAGCGGGGCAATATAGATAACCGTGGGCTGCTCGCGGTAGATTTCCTTGTACTTGGCAAGCTTGTTCTCGTTCTTACACGCCGCCATCGCTACCAAAGCAAACAAGAGTATTATTGTGCTGTATCTCCTCATGGTTCTCATTTCTTCTTGTTGTTGCGTTCAGCCTCTTTAGCCTTCTTGGCGGCCTGACGCTCAGCAGCTTTCTGTTTGCGCTCCTCGTCACGTTGGCGTTGTTTTTTCTTTTGGGCTTCCTTGCGGGCTTTGTCTTGTTCCGCCTTAGCCTTCTCGCGGTCAGCTTTGGCTTGTTTACGGGCATCAATGACAGCCTGTCGAGCGGCGGCTATCGAGTCGGCCTCATACTGCTTGCGCTGGGCGGCCTCCATCTGCTGCTGTGCCAAGAGTTCACGTTTCTCGTTGGCAGTAAGACGGATAGGAATCTCCACCGAGTCGATAGGAGTCTGCTGGCTAATCCATGCGGTATCGGTGCTGTCGATAATGGGGACCACATAGGGCGAGGGACGCAACGCCGCGAGGGAGTCGTAGGCCCAGGCTGCCAGCTGGTCGAGATTCACACCCTCAACGGCAAGGGTGTCGTTAAGCATATCGGGCAGAAGGCGCTGCTTGATACGGTAGACGAGGCCGCGGCTCTGCGGAAAGGCCTTCACCTCGGCATTTAACATCTGGCTAGCCGTGGCTTTGTGTCCCATCAAGGCGAGGGTAACCCCGTAGTCGGCATACATGCCGGGATGGAGGGTGTCGGCCTTGAGGGCGGCGTCAAGCGCCTCGCCATAGGCCGTGGACAGGGCGTAGAGGTTGCCATAGGTAGGAGTGGTCTGGTAAGCCAGCACCTCGGCACGCGGCAGCCCTACATAACGACCGGAACAGGCAGTGAAGACAATGAAGAAGAAAGAATTAAGAATTAAGAATTGGCTGACGCGAAACATCAGCTGTATCTTGCCTGTTTTTGACCTTGTCTTCATTCTTAATTCTTCATTCTTCATTCTTAATCAAAAAAAATAGCGCGGTCTGTAAGCCGGGTTCTGTCGAGTTCTATCATCAATCTAGGACCGCCGTCGCCGACGGTCTCAATCAACCTACCCCCCAGTCATGCAAGCGAGCCGGCTTGCCGTCGTAAGACAGACTGGTATACATGGTCTTTCAGCCCATGAGGCTTGCCATCACGCCCGTCGCCGGGACGCGTCGTGGGCTCTTACCCCGCGTTTTCACCCTTACCTATAACCTTTCACCGTTATAGGCGGTTTGTTTTCTGTGGCGCTCGCTGTCACCCCGCTAACACATTACATTAATGCATCTCTCAAAGTGCCTTCCCGTTAGGAAGCATGGTGGCTCGTGCTGCCCGGACTTTCCTCCCGACATCGCTGCCGGGCGATAGAACGACCGTCGCTATTTCAAGCGGCAAAAATACGACTTTTTTTTAATATAGAAAAAAAAATATAATGTCATAAAGTCTTAAAGTCTTAAAGTCAGACCTTACGACCTTATGACTTTATGACTTTACGACCTTACGACTTTACGGCCTTGCGACCGCCTATCGGATAATGGTGACCGTACCCTTTTCTTCCCGTTGCCGACCGTCGGTGTCGCGGAATCGGGCCACCCATACATAGGCGCCCTGCGGCAGGGTGACGCCATTGGCAGTGCCATCCCACGTAAAATCAGGATTGCTGCTGGAGAAGAGACGGCGGCCGCCACGGTTGTAGATAAAGATGCGGAAATTGGTGACCTCGGAAGAATACTTCAGGCTGAAGATGCGGTTCGCTTCCACATCGCCGTTGGGCACAATGACGTTGGGGGCAGAGACAACATTGTCGTAGTGGACCGGTATCACGGGATTCGGATCATTCTTGGCGGGCTTTGCCGGTTCCTCGGCAGGAGCCTGTTCCTTGGTGTCGCCTGTCGACATGGCGGGTTGCGAAGGAGCCTCGGCCACAGGCTCTGCCACAGCGGCAGCGCTGGGTCGCACGGTGGCGGGAGCCACCGTCATCACAGGCTGCGGCTGTTCTGTCACAACCTCTTCGGGAATCTCCGCCACGGACGATTGCTCAGCCATAGGCATGGTTTTCACGGCAGGGGCTACGGGCGCTTTGCGCGAACCTTCCTCTGCCACTGCCTGTTGAGCCTCAACTTCAGGCTGTTGGATGCTTGCCACAGGTTGCTGGATGCCGACTGCCACCTGTTGACCAGCGGCTACTGTCTGCTGTGCCAACTCGTCACCACCTCTGGTCATAACCACAGCGACGGCAATCACCGCCACCGACAGAATGGCAGCAGCCGTCACGCCTCCTATTCGCACCATGCGGCGCACACGCAGACGGTGCTGTATCTGTTCAAAGATGCCCTCGTCAGGCTGCTCACGATAATCTTTCAGTTCCATTTCTCAATCCTTAATTCTTAATTCTCAATTCTTAATTCTCCCTTCTCCCTTCTTCGCTACAATATTTTCTCTTTTTAAGGTGCTCAGTTCCCCTTCAGGGTGCTCACTTCTCACTTCCCAATATTTCCCGCAAACGGGCGCAAGCACGGCTGTGCATGCCCCTGACGGTTGACTCGCGGCATCCCATGCGCTTGGCGGCCTCCCCATAGTCGCACTCCTCCACGGTGATGAGGTTGAAGGCAGTGCGTAGACTCATGGGCAACCGCTTCATGGCGGCAAACACCTCCTCGGCACTGTAGGGCAGCGGCTCGTCCGGAGCCGGCTCCTCGGGCAACTCCTCAAGGTAGAGGGTCCTGCCACGCTTCTTGCACTGGTTGAGGCAGATGTTCACCATCACCTGATAGACCCACGACATGAGCCTTGCGGGGTCCTTAACACTTCCAATCTTCTCAAACACACGAACATAGCCGTCTTGCATCCAGTCCTGCGCCGTCGAACGGTCGCCGGCATAACGCATACACACACCCATGGCCATCGATGCCGTCATCTCATAAAGGGAGCGCATGGCGTCGGCGTCTCTCTTACAGCATCCTTGGATGATTTGTGTGTAGTCGTCGCTCATCTATTCTAATGACAACGTAAAGGTCGTTCTGATGCCTCTTTAACTTTTTTTAACATCTATCCCTGCCACCTCGAGGCTCGCACCATCCACCTTGAAGCGTACCTCATAGCGGTCGAAGGACATGGAATAGAGGCGATTGGAATCTTCTTGATAGTGGGGACGGGGATCTTGCGCAAGAGAGGCGCGGAGGGTCTGCCGCAACTCTTCGGGCAGGACGGCAAGGAGATTGCCGGGGTCGGCTACCTCGAGCATCGCCTCAGGGGCTCCCGTGGCGAAACCGCTGCGGGCCTCGGGATGGCTGTCGGCATAAGGCAGGTAGGGCTTGATGTCGAAGATGGGCGTGCCGTCGACAAGGTCGGCTCCCGAGACGACAAGCACCGGTCCCGGCTCGATTCTCACCAGGCGCACACTGGAGAGCCCTATGGGATTGGGGCGGAAGGGGCTGCGCGTGGCGAATACCCCCACCCTCTTGTTGCCCCCCAGGCGCGGCGGCCGCACCGTAGGACTCCACGTCTCACCTCCCACTTCTTCGCTACTTTTTTTTCTCTTTTCAAGGTGCTCAGATCCCCTTCGGGGTGCTCCTTTCTCCCTTTTATTCAAATGAAACTCCCATATCAGCCACACATAGTCGAACTGTTCCAGGCCGCGCACCGCCTCGGACACACGGTATTCGGGCTCGAACACCACACGGGCCTCGCCTTCGGCCAGTCCCGCTTGGCGCGGCACCCCGAACTTCTCCTTGAACGGCGACTCAATATGCGCAATCTGCCTCACTTCTCACTATTAACCGCCTTTAACCTCTAACCTCTCGCCTTCCACACCTTGTCGAAGTCTTCCTTGTTCTTCACCAGCAGGTTGGGGATGTCGAGACCGTAGGGGCAGCGGCTCTTGCAGAGGTCGCAGTGCACACAGTCGTCAATCTTGTCCATCTCGCGGCGCCACTCGTCGGTGACATAGACGCTGTGGGGCGCACGCTGGAGGAAGAGGCTCATACGGTTGCAGTCCTGAATCTGGATGCCCGCCGTGCAGGGCTGGCAGTAGCCGCAGCCACGGCAGAAATTGCCGCAGAGCTCGCGGCGGTCCTTTTCTATCTGTGCCCGCATCTCGCCGGTGAGCGCCGGCGGATTGTCTTGATAGCCGAGCCATTCGTCCAGCTCGCTCTCCTTCTGGATGCCCCAGATGGGCGCCACCTCGTACTGCGCCAGCCAGGCATAGGCCACGGCGCTATGGGTGATGAGGCCGCCGGAGAGGCCCTTCATGCAGATGAAGCCCATATCGGCGTCGAGAGTGCGGCGCACAATGTCGAGGTCGGCCTCCGAGGCCAGATAGCTGAAGGGATACTGAAGTGTCTCGTAAAGGCCGCTCTCTATGGCCTCGAGCGCCACCCGCTGACGGTGGTTGGTGATGCCGATATGGCGCACCTTCCCCTGCCTGACAGCCTCGAGCATGGCCTCGTACAGGCCGCTGCCGTCGCCGGGCTTGGGGCAGAACGGCAGGTTGTGGAACTGGTAGAGGTCCACATAGTCGGTCCTCAGCAGCCGCAGACTGGTCTCCAGGTCTTTCCAGAACCCCTCGGCGGTAGTGGCACCGGTCTTGGTGCTGATAATCACCTCGTCGCGACGCCCCTCGAGGGCCTTGCCCAGCTTCTCCTCGCTGTCGGTATAGAAGCGGGCCGTGTCGAAATAGTACATGCCGCCGTCCAGTGCGCGGCGTATCAAACGGATGGCGGCCTCCTCGCTGATGCGTTGAATGGGCAGCGCCCCGAAACCGTTGCGCGGCACCACCAGGCCGCTGCGTCCTAGCGTAATCTTCTCCATGAATCAATATTAATATTACAACAACGTTGCCTTCGGCAAATTATTGTGCACCTATCCGAAATTCCTCCCCTGCCGTACCATGGACCGAAGTGCGGGCGGTGTCCATGGTAGTCTCGTCGTTGCTGTAGAAGTGGGCACGTAGCAATGTCGCCTCGGTGCGGTTCATAGCACCCAGTCTCTCGGCCGAGTCGAGAACGATAAATGCCCGCTCCGGGTCCTGATAAAAGGTATCCCACACCTTCTCGACGGTATGGAGCGTGTCGGACGGTTGCGCCTTGCGCCCGTTTTCACCTCCCCCGCAACCCACGGTGAGTGCCGCTGCAAATATATATAGTATAATATGTTGTACTTTCTTCATAAGGTCATTCGATGCAGTGAAACCTGCTGCAAATATATAAATTAATTCTTAATCAGTCCAAAAAAAACTTTCCTCCGCCCTGAAACCAAACGGAGGAAAGTTTTAGCCAAAAAATCAATAATGGTTAGTGGGTAAAGGGAAAATATATTTTTAAAGAAAGCAATAAAAAGGGCGGAGGAACGTTAGGGAATAATGATGAAAGGGATGTGTATTTTGGGCTGCATGGTGTTGCTCTTCTTCGGGGCGGCGGCACAGGGGAGCCTGGGAAAAGGGCTCAACGCCGACCGGCAAGGGCTCAACGACCTGGCTGAGAGCTACTACCGCCAGGCGGTGGACACCAACGCCCAAGCCCGTCTGCACCTAGGGCTGCTGCTGGAGCGCAAGGAGCACTTTGCCGAGGCGGCACGGTGGCTTGCCAAGGCCGACAGCAACGCGGTGGCGATGACCCACCTGGCCGCCTGTCAGGCCGAGCTGCGCGACTGGACAGCCGCCAGACTCTCGGCCGAGAAGGCCATCGAGCTGGCCCAAGAGCCCGACAGTGCCCTCCGCTCCTCGGCCATGGCCACCCTGGCCCTCACCTACTGCATCGACGAGAATTACACCAACGCCCTCGCCTGGGCCCACAAGGCCCAACGGCAGGACTCCACCTCGGCACGGGCTCTCAACGTGGTGGGCATCATACAGTTCTACAAGGGCATCGACAGCGAGGCCACCCAAACTTTCCGCCGTGCCATCAAGACCGACCCCAAGAACATCGACGCCTACTTCAACCTGGGCACCATGTACTGCTACCGTAACCACCACGACCTGGCCATCGCCACCCTGAAGAAAGGCCTCAAGGTGGAGCGCAATTCCATCCGCCTCATCTACTGCCTCGGCTGGGCCTACCTGCTAAGGGGCGAGAAGGAGCACGCCGTGGAATGCCTCGAGACGGTGATACGCTACGACAGCACCTATGTCGCGGCCTACAACCGCCTGGGCGACATCTATTTCAGCCAGGCCGACTACAGCCAGGCCCTCGCCCTCTACCGCAAGGCCACCCGCATCGCCCCCAAGCAGAGCGAGGCCTTCCGCCTCATAGGACGCACCCATGCCGAGACGGGCGACTTCGGCAAGGCCATACGCAGCTACCAGCGCGCCGTGGAAATCAACAAGGACGACGCCGAGACCTACGTGAATATCGCCGAACTCTACTCGAAGCAGAACAAGAAGAAGCAGGAACAGGCCAACTACCGGCGCGCCGCCAAACTGGGCCATCCCGGCGCCCAAAAGTGGTGCACCCAACACGGAATTGCGTATTGAGAAGGGAGAAATGAGCACCCTGAAGGGGAACTGAGCACCTTAAAAAGAGAAAATATTGTAGCGAAGAAGGGAGAAGGGGAAAGGGAGAATTAAGAATTGAGACCATATAAATAATAATTAATGAACAATATAAAATATTATCTTGACCGTGTGGCGGAAATCTTCGCCGAAGAATGCTTCATTGCAGAGCCCCGCGAGCTCTACGAGCCTATCGACTACACACTGCGCCTGGGCGGCAAGCGCATCCGCCCCACCCTGCTGCTGGCCGCCAACGCCCTCTTCGGAGGGTCTGAAGGGCAGGTCCGCGGCGCCGCCCTCGGCATCGAGACTTTCCACAATTTCACCCTCCTGCACGACGACCTGATGGACCGCTCGCCCCTGCGTCGCGGTCAGCCCACGGTCTACACCAAATGGGGCGACAACACCGCCATCCTCAGCGGCGACACCATGTATGCCCTCGCATGGCGCTACTTCCTCCGCCAACCGTCGCCACGGTTGCAGGAGATACTCAACTGCTTCAACGAGACAGCCATAGAGGTTTGTGAAGGGCAGCAGAAGGACATGAACTTCGAGCGGCGAGACGACATAACTCTCGCGGAATACCTGGACATGATACGCCAGAAGACCGCCGTGCTGCTGGCCGGTGCCCTCAAGATTGGTGCCCTCTACGCCGGCGCCCCTGAGGCCGAGACCGACAAGCTCTACCGCTTCGGCATCCACCTCGGCCTGGCTTTCCAATTGCAGGACGACCTGCTCGACGGCTACGGCGACACCGCCGTCTTCGGCAAGAAGACCGGCCAGGACATCCGCGACAACAAGAAGACCTTCCTCCCCCTCACGGCAGAAACCTTCTGCAACGACGCCCAGCGTGCCGAATTGCACGCCCTTTTCTCGGGCAAAGAGAGCGACGAAGAGGAAAAGGTGCGCCGCGTCATGGCCATCTACGACGCCGTGGGTCTCCGCGCCAAGGTGGAGGACGCCATCGACCTCGAATTCAACCAAGCACTGGAATGCCTCAACAATATCCTCGCCAACGAGGAACTAAAAACACCCTTCCGCGAGCTTATGGAAACGTTAAAAGGGAGAAAAAAATGATATTTTTTTTGCTAATTTAGAAAAAAGGTGTATATTTGCACTACGAACATTTATAGGATAAATACAAACAATAAATTAATAATCAACACACTAACACACCATGAAAAAAGTATTTGCTGTGATGTCAATAGTTGGATTATTGACATTTGCCAATTTCAACAGCGTGATGGCACAGGATGCCCCCAACGCTGAAGCCACCGAACAGGTAGCCGCCGACGAGGCCGCTGCTCCCGAAGTAGCCGTCGAAGAGGCTGTCGCCGAAGAGACCGTAGCCCCCACTACCGAAGAGACCAAGTCCTTCCACCAGGTGCTCAAAGAGAAGTACATCCAAGGTGGTGCAGGCTGGATGACCCCCGTGCTCCTCTGCCTCATCTTCGGTATGGCCCTCATCATCGAGCGCATTCTCTATCTGAACATGGCCACCACCAATGTCAAGAAACTCCTCGATGGCATTGAGGACAAAGTGAAAGGTGGCAACTATGAGGGTGCCAAAGAACTCTGCCGCAACACCCGTGGCCCCGTGGCCAGCATCTTCTACCAGGGTCTCGACCGCGTCGACCAGGGTCTGGAGAACGTTGAGAAAGCCGTCACCAGCTACGGTGGTGTGCAGATGGCCCGCTTGGAGAACAACCTCACCTGGATTGGCCTGTTCATCGCTCTGGCTCCTTCCTTCGGATTCCTCGGCACCGTTGTCGGTATGGTCCAGGCCTTCGATGACATCGAGGTCGCAGGTGATATCAGCCCGACCGTCGTCGCCGGCGGTATGAAAGTGGCTCTGTTGACCACCATCTTCGGTCTTATTGTCGCTATCATCCTTCAGATTTTCTACAACTACATCCTCACCAAGATTGAGAGCCTCGTCGACCAGATGGAGGACGGCAGCATCTCCTTCATGGACATCCTCGTGAAGTACCACAAATAATGGTTCTCGCGGGCTCGTCCCGTGAACGTATCCACTGATAAACATTTCAACTTATCAACGTAAAAAAGAACCATTATGAAAGAGAAAACCGATAAACTCATCATCTATTGTGGCTTGGGCGTCGCCATTCTCTGCTTTGTCTTGGCAATCATCTTTGCCATGAACAACGGCGGAGTGAAGGATCTCGCAGCCGTCAAGGCAGGTGGTCTCTTCGATACCATCTACTGGATCCTCATCGCACTGATAGCTGTGTCCGTCATCGCCATCCTTTACTTCCTCTGCGTCAAACTGGCCGACCGCTTCAAGAGCGTCCCCGGCTACGCGAAGAAGTTCTTCATCATCCTCGGTGTCGCCATCGTCGCCTGTCTGTTAGCCTTCCTGCTTGCCAAGGGCAACGACGTCACCCCCGCCCTGATGGAGAAGAGCGGTACCTCTGAAGGTACCTCCAAACTCATTGGCGCCGCATGCATTATGGTATACATCCTCGTGATTGGTGCCGCTTGCAGCATTGTCTACGCCGAAATCGCTAAATCTTTAAAAAAGAAATAAGAAATGGCTAGAAAAACTCCTGGATTAAATACAAGCTCGATGTCCGACATCTCGTTCCTGTTGTTGGCCTTCTTCCTGATGGTCTCCAACATCAACTCGGACATGGGCCTCGCGAGGAAGCTTCCGCCTCCTCTGCCTGACAATGTAGACCCGCCAGAAGTCAAAGAGCGCAATATCTTCGTCGTGATGGTCAACAAAGACGACCGGCTCCTCTTCAACACAGAGTACGGCCGCATCGAGGACTTGAAGGACCGTGCCAAGGAATTCCTTGGTAACCCCAACAACAAAATTCACATGCCCGAGAAGACTCCCACCCAAATCGACCTTCTCGGCACCTACGATGTCTCCAAAGGCGTCATCTCCCTCCGCAACGACCGTGGTACTTCCTACGACATGTACCTGCAAGTGCAGAACGAGCTGACTGCCGCCATCAACGAAATGCGCGACGAACTGGCGACTTCCCGCTTCGGGAAGCACTATACTGATCTTAATGAGCAACAGCGCAAAGCCGTCGAGACCGCCATCCCCATGGCCATCTCCGAAGCTGAGCCAACAAAGATTGGAGGTAAATAATGGCACGTTTTACTGGTAAAAAAGCAAAAGAGACGCCCGCTCTCAATATGGGCTCCATGAGTGACATTATCTTCATGCTACTGTTCTTCTTCATGGTCATCACCACTATGCGCGAAAGCTCCCTCTACGTGCAAATCAAACCGCCGCAAGGCTCCGAAGTCACCAAGCTCGAGAAAAAGAGCCTTGTGAGTTACATCAATGTCGGTGTTCCATTGGCAGACCAACAGAAGAAGTATGGTACAGAACCGCGTATCCAGCTCAACGACCAGATTTCCGAAGTGTCGGACATCATCGGCTTCGTTGAGAAAGAACGTGAACAGCGCGTCGAGGCTGACCGTCCTTTCATCACCACTGCCATCAAAGCTGACAAACAGGTGCGTATGGGTATGGTTACTGACATCAAGCAGGAGCTCCGCAAAGCTGGTGCTCTAAAGATTTTCTACAACGCCACCAAAGGTAGCCGCAAGAAATAACGGCTAGCTTACCTCTACTAACAAAAAATGCCGCCCCATTCGGAGCGGCTTTTTTATGTTCATTCAATACATATATATCCTATCGGCCGGTCATCTTGCGGAAGAATACCACCAAGGCGACAATCATCAGCACCATGACGCCCACGATAAACCAAAAGGCTGTGGTGCTGGTGATGAATGGGAAATCGACATTCATGCCAAAGAGGCTGGCTACCACCGTTAGTGGGAGCATGATTGTTGAGAAGTAGGTCAGCACACGCATAATGTCATTAGTGCGGTTAGTCAGCAGCGAGTCGAAAGTTTGAGAAAGACCTTCAATCAATTCACCGTAGTCCTCAATGGAGTCGAACATTTTCTGATACTGATCAAGGATATTTCCCCAATAGTCCTCCATATCGATGAGCTCAGGGTCAACAAAGCCCTTGATGGCACCGCCCTCAAACATGTGTAACACCCTTAGTTGGGGTTTGAAGGTGGTATTGAGGAGGATGGTGTTGCGTCGCGTTACAGAAATCTGCTCAATAATACTACGGGCACGGCGATTGAAGATGTCGTAGTTGATAAGATCCACTTCGGCACCCACACGCTGCACTAGTGTATTGGTCTCCAACATCAGACGGTTGAGGATATGGTAGAGCAACTGGTCGCTGCTGGCCATCATCTCCTGCGTCTCCTCGTCGCCCTCTTGAAGGTCCTCCTGAATATCGTCGAAGAACTTCTTCACAACCCAATGAGCCTTACCTACGGTAATAATATAATCCTTACCCCAGAATATCTTCACTTCGCGGATGCGGATGAAGGAATTTCCCTTGTCGAAATAAGGGAAATGAAGAATAAGGAAATAGTAGTCATCGTACTCGTCAATCTTGGGTCGCTGATTAGTACCCCGGCAGTCCTCGATGTCCAAGGGGTGGAAATGATATTCATCTAAAAGTAGACGATAGTCGTCCTCGCTCGGATTGGTGATGTCAAGCCAACGAATGGACTTGTACTGTATCGTTTCAATCATTTTGCACCTCCCTGGTTTTGGTGATCACTTGGTGGTCAGGATTCTACATTCGAGTACTGGTATTGATTCAAATTGCAAAAATACAAATAATAATCCATTCCACCAAAGTTTTTTTCCACCCAAACAGAAATAAGAGTATTGTACAATAAAAATCGTTTTTTTTCGTTATAAAAAAAAATCAAAAAATGTACGAGATTATTAGCAAACGGCTGCTTAACAGCCACGAGATTTACCGCATGGAGATTCACGCTCCATGGATATCGCTCAGCGGCAAGCCGGGCCAGTTTGTCATTGTCATCCCACACGAGAACGGCGAGCGCATACCGCTCACCATCAGCGATATCGTCTACCAACGCCAGTCGGTGGTCATTGTCTTCCAAGTGGTTGGAGAGACCACACGCCAGTTAGCCGCAATGAATGAGGGCGACGATCTCTACACTATTGTAGGTCCTTTGGGACGCCCCAGCGAACTGATTGAGAAGCACGCAAAAGGAGAACTTAAACGTCTCCTCTTCGTGGCCGGTGGCGTCGGTATTGCCCCTGTGTTCCCTCAAGTGAAGTGGGCATTCCGCAACGGCATCCCAACAGATGTCATCATCGGCGCACGCTCCAAAGCCCTGTTGTTTTATGAAGACGAATTGCGCGCCGTGTGCCATAATCTTCACATCATGACCGACGACGGCACTTACGGCGAGCAAGGCCTCGTCACCGCCAAGGTCGACGAACTTTGCACCAAAGGCGTAGAGTATAGCCACTGTGTAGCCATTGGTCCACTTCCTATGATGAAATTCGTAGCCCTCACCACTAAGAAGTACGAGCTGCCAACCATTGTAAGCCTCAACTGCATGATGGTCGACGGTACTGGTATGTGCGGTGCATGCCGCGTGAGGGTTGGCAATGAAGTAAAATTCTGTTGCGTTGACGGTCCTGAATTCGACGGACATCTGGTCGACTTCGATGAGGCCGCACGTAAACTAAAAACCCCCGATGCACGTCGCTACCGCATAGCCACCGCTGAAAATGGCCACAAATGCAATCTGGCACCTGCTGTCAATACCGCTGTCGCTGAGGCCAAGAAGCGCCAGAAACCCCGCGAACAAGACCCCAAAGTGCGCGCCAATAACTTCGATGAAGTCTCCTTCGGTCTCAGCGAGCACCAAGCCCTCATTGAGGCTTCCCGCTGTCTACAATGTAAGAAACCACGCTGTGTGGAGGCATGCCCCGTAGGTATCAACATACCGCTCTTCATTCAGAATATCAAAGAGGAGAACTTCAACCAAGCCTATATCACCATCAGCCATGACTCTGCCCTGCCCGCTGTCTGTGGCCGTGTCTGCCCGCAGGAGACTCAATGCGAAGGCAGTTGCGTGATGGGCGTGAAGAACGAACCTATAGCTATTGGCGCCTTGGAGCGCTTCGTTGCCGACAATCATCGTACCCAATCCAAACCACAAAGTCCATGCTATCCTGCTGGCCGCAAGGTAGCAGTCATCGGTAGTGGTCCCAGCGGCCTCACTTGTGCCGGCGACCTCGCCAAGCATGGATACCAAGTCACCGTCTTCGAGGCCCTACACCATGCTGGCGGCGTACTTGTTTACGGCATCCCTGAGTTCCGTCTGCCAAAACAACGCGTCGTGGAGCCCGAGATTGACAATCTTCGTCTTCTGGGTGTGGAGATACGCACCAACGTCATCATCGGCAAAAGCATCACTATAGACCAACTCTTTGAAGATATGGAATACGACGCCGTCTATATTGCCTCGGGCGCTGGCCTACCCAAGTTCATGGGTGTCAAGGGAGAAACCCTCATTGGTGTCATCAGCGCAAACGAACTGCTTACCCGCACCAACCTTATGCACGGCTACGACGAACAGTACGACACCCCCATCTATCTCGGCAAAAAAGTAATTGTGGTGGGTGGCGGCAATGTAGCCATGGATGCCGCACGTACTGCCCTGCGCCTTGGCAGTGAGGTGACAGTAGTCTACCGTCGCGGTCAAGAAGACATGCCCGCCCGCCGCGAGGAGGTTCACCACGCCATGGAGGAAGGGGTACAGTTCATGTTCCAGACCGCTCCCGTAGAGATTCTTGGCAACGAGGACGGCACAGTTCGTGCCCTGCGCTGCATCAAAATGTCCATGGGAGAGCCAGATGAGAAAGGCCGCCGAAAGTTCAGTCCTATCGACGGTAGTGAGTGTGATGTCGATGCCGACACCATTGTCGCCGCCCTCGGCACCAGTCCCAACCCACTCATCCGTACCACAACCCCGGGTTTGGAATGCGAAACATGGGGTGGCATCAAAGCCGACGAGAACGGTCAGACAAGCCGCAAACTTATCTTTGCTGGCGGCGACGCCGTCAGCGGCGCCGCCACAGTTATCCTCGCCATGGGCGCCGGTCGCAAAGCCGCCGCTGCCATCATGCAAGCACTGGCATAAAAACACATTGCAATATGAAAAGACTCATCATCACCACTTTGGCCTTCTGTTTCTGTTTTGCAGCCATTGCCCAGAAGCCATTGATTGACAAACGACAGATGCCCAACGCGGTGCATTTCCTCCCCCCACCCCCTGACACAAACAGTGCAGCCTTCCAGTATGACAAAGCTCAGTACCAATGGGGAATGGAGCAACGCAAGGACAGTACACGTTGCGCCATCGCCGTGAGCGATGCAGTGTGGAGCGTAGAAAACATCTGCCGCATCTTCAGCAAGCCCTTCGGCATGAAAATCACTCCCAAAGCCACACCGGCCATCTACCATATGCTGGAAGCAGGTATCATAACCGCCGACCAAGCGGGCAAACTACCAAAGAATCACTACATGCGGACTCGCCCCTATGTCTATTACGGCGACCACACCATTGTTCCCGAAGACGAGGAAGAACTGAGCCACAACGGGTCTTACCCCTCTGGCCACACCATCATCGGCTGGAGTGCAGCCCTGTTGCTCTCCGAATTGAATCCCGACAGTGCCGATGCTATCTTGGCCCGAGGCTACATGTATGGTCAAAGCCGCGTCATCGCCGGATACCACTGGCAAAGTGATGTCGATGCTGGTCGTCTGGTGTCCAGTGCTGCCATTGCACGCCTCCACGCCGACCCAAACTTTAGAGAGCTGATGAAGGCCGCGCGTAAAGAGTATGATAATCTAACAGCCAACAAGGGCCCTTTAAACCCAACCAGACAACTTACCCCTGCTAAAAACCATCAAACAACCCCTGACAAAAAGAACAAACTTGAAAAAGCTGTCATCAACCCTCATCCTGCCAAAACACGAAAACCTCTTAAGCTCTAATGTCCGACGCACTACTCACTGTTGAAAACCTGACAAAGAGCTTTGGAGACAAGCTCCTGTTTGAGAACATCTCCTTCGGCATCAACGCAAGGCAAAAGTCGGCACTAATAGCCCGCAACGGATACGGTAAGAGCACCTTGCTAAACATCATCATGACTGCTGCCGGTCAACACGGCTACAACACCTTGCAGGACAGTGGTAAGATCACCTTCCGCGGAGACCTAAAAATGGCATACCTGCCACAAAGTCCAGAAGCCTACCCCAAACAGATAGTACGCGATTTCGTCTACAATGTCCAACGTCCTGAGACCGAAGACGAGTGGACTTTTGAGCAACGCATGGAGGAAATTCTCAGCCGAATGAATGTCGACACCCTCCTTGACCGCCAGATGGAAACCCTCAGCGGCGGCGAACAGAAGAAGGTGGCCCTCTGCCGCCTGCTGATGGACGACTGCAACCTGCTCATCCTCGACGAACCCACCAACCATCTCGACATCGACATGATAGAGTGGCTCGAGGAATTCCTCTCGCGCCAACGGTTGGCCCTTCTTATGGTCACCCACGACCGCTATTTCCTCGACAATGTCTGCGACAACATCTACGAACTCGATAATGCACGGCTGTATCATTACCGTGGCCATTACGACTACTATCTAGAGAAGAAAGCCGAGCGCGAGGCCAATGAACGCGCCGAAGTCGAAAAAGCACGTAGCCTCTACCGCACCGAACTGGAATGGATGCGTCGTATGCCACAGGCCCGTGGCACCAAAGCACAGGCTCGCATCGATGCTTTCTACGAACTCGAGGCCAAAGCCCACACCCGTTTCGACGAAACCCACCCCCAACTGACGGTGAAGACAGAACATATCGGTGGTAAAATCCTCGAACTCTACAATATCTGTTACAACAACCTAATTGACGATTACAGCTATGTCTTTAAACGGGGGGAAAAGATAGGTATTGTAGGGCCCAATGGCGTCGGGAAAAGCACCTTTCTCAACATCATCACCGAACGACTGAAGCCCACCTCTGGGCGCGTCGTCGTCGGTCAGACCATCCAGTTTGGCTACTACACGCAAGCCGGTATGACAGCTCCCGACGACCGTCGAGTCATCGATCTCGTCAAAGACATCGCCGAGGAGATAGAACTCGATAATGGCAAGAGCATGTCGGCGCACCAGTTCCTCACCTACTTTGGCTTCGACAGCACCACGCAGTACAACTATTTCGGCAACCTCAGTGGCGGCGAGAAGCGACGCCTTTACCTACTACAGGTACTCATGGCCAACCCCAACTTTCTCATCCTCGACGAGCCCACCAACGATCTCGACATCTACACTTTGCAAATCCTTGAGCAGTTCCTCCAGACTTACAAAGGATGTCTCATCATCGTCAGCCACGACCGTTCCTTCATGGACCATATCGTCGACCACCTGCTAGTATTTGAGGGCAACGGAAAAATCAAGGACTACCACAGCAACTACACCACATATCGATTGGAGAAAGAGGCTCAGCGCAAGGCTGAACAAGGAGTGAAAAAGAGTGAAAAAGGAGCAAAAGGAATTGAGAGAAGTGCTATCCCTGCAAAAAGGAAGGCGACATATAAAGAGCAGAAAGAATACGAGGCGCTTACCTCGGAGATCGAGATTCTTACCACAGAAAAGAAAGAACTCGAGGCAAAGCTCTGCTGCGGTACAATGATCAACCCCTCCGAGATAACCCAGGCCTCCACCCGTATCGGCGAAGTGATAGCCCTTCTCGACGAGAAAGAATTGCGCTGGCTCGAACTTGACGAACTCATATAAGAAAAAAAACGTATATTTGCACATAAATATTATTATAAACAATAATTAAAATCAATTAAAAATGAAACGTTTATCTATTCTTTTC
>LXOW01398504.1_pt1 | contig 44297 bp, 37 predicted proteins | sample 1368591 | NCBI WGS metagenome assembly LXOW01 (sample SAMN04884650, study PRJNA319009) | bovine gut metagenome | isolation source: Cow rumen | host: Bos taurus | place: Italy: Legnaro (PD) | collected 2014-07-09
GGATAGTTGTTGGCTATACGCTGACGGACAACCGCCGTATCCTTCTGCGCATGCAACAGCACACACCATGAGGGTTCGCCGTCACGTCCGGCACGACCCGCCTCCTGGAAATACGCCTCGATGGAGTCCGGCAGGTCGTAATGGACAACCAGACGGACATCGGGTTTGTCGATACCCATGCCGAAAGCGTTGGTGCAGACGATGACACGTGTCCTGCCCTCTTTCCATGCCTGCTGCCTGGCATTGCGCTCGGAGGCAGGAAGACCGGCGTGGTAGTAATCAGCACATGCTGTATTTGAAGATTGGAAGATTGGAAGACTTGAGAATTGCGCGTTGATGAAATCGCTCAGTTCGCGTGTGCGCTTGCGGTTGCGGACATAAACGATAGCCGAGCCCTGCACACGCTGCAGGATATGCAGCAACTGCTGCAGTTTGTCATCCGTATGGCGAACGACATAGTGCAGGTTCGGACGGGCAAAGCTGGTGCGGAAGACGTTCGTCTCAGCAAAGCCCAGTTGCCTCTGAATATCCTCAACCACCTCAGGCGTAGCGGTAGCGGTAAGCGCCAGAAGTGGCACCTGCAGATGTTCGCGAATCTGCGCTATACGCAGGTATGACGGACGGAAATCGTATCCCCACTGCGAGATACAGTGCGCCTCATCGACGGCAATCATATTGACCGGCAACTGCACGACACGCTTGACAAACTCCTCGCTCTCCAGACGTTCGGGAGAGACATACAGAAAACGATAGGGACCGTACAGGCAATTGTCGAACACCACGCGCTGCTCCTCATGCGTCATGCCGGTATAGATGGCTGCCGCCAGGATGTTCCGGCTGCGCAGATTGGCCACCTGGTCCTTCATGAGTGCAATGAGCGGCGTGACGACCAGACAGAGACCTTCGCCCTCGTTGTCCGCCATCACCAATGCCGGTATCTGGAAGCACAGCGACTTGCCTCCGCCTGTAGGCAGAAGCGCCAGCGTGTCCCTGCCGGACAGTACCGACTCGACAATCTCCTGCTGCATGGGGCGGAAACTGTCATAGCCGAAATACGTATGTAGAGCTTCAAGGGGAGACATTAGAGGATTTGAAGATTTGAGGATTTGAGGATTACCAGCGCATGGGGTGAAGAAGGCCGCCAATAAGAGCGATAAGGGCGTAATAGGGATAGATGAGAGCCAGGAGAAGCACTTCCAGCGGTGCAAACCTTCTGCCACGTATCAGTCCGTACTCCCATGGGAGATAAAGCAACACGACAGGCGGACAAATGAGCTGCAAGACCATAGCCAGTGTCACCAGCGCACCGCAACGGCGTATATCGCCATCGGTGTAGTGCGGCGCCTTGCCCGCCCATCGCGCACGCTGACGGAACAGGCCGCACAAGGCGGGTTGGGCAATAACAGTGGCTGTCATACGGTCGTCATCACAGACGGCGATTGTCCGTCCGGTACGTTTGCAATACTCCAGGAGGAACATATCATCGCCGCTCGGTATATCCGGATGCAGACAGGGTTCGGCCTGCAACCATACCTCGCGCCTGACCATAAGATTGGCTCCGCTGCACATGACAGGTCTGCCGCTTTGTGCGGCACGGACGGTGTACTGCTGCAAGGCTGCATACTCAATCACCTGCAGGCGTTCGAGCAGCGTGTTATGCACGGCCTGCATCCGCAGAGGCAGGATGAGCAGGTCGGCAGAGCCCATGAACGCCAACGCCTCCGCATCGCTTGCCTGAGGACAGATGATATCATCGTCGTGCAACCAGAGCACATCGGCATCGGCGGCATGAATAAGGCGGTGGAGCGCGTGCTTCTTGCCCCGGCCTTCGTCATTCACACCGCGGACAGGCGTAATATGTGCCAATCCGGCAGCCATCAGTCCTCCGTGATCAGACGGGCATCCAGCCAGGAATCAATCGTCTTACGGGCATCCACGCGTGCCTGTTCGGGCGAGACCTCGTACTCAGCAAGCAGGAGGTCCACCAGAGTCTGCTCATCGAACGACTCTTTGTCCGCCACGTTGCGCCACAGGTAAGCGGCACTCTCGTTGAGCGTGATCATCGCGTTGAAGTTCACGAGTTCCACGCTCTCGGCAATCAGCAGATACTCGTTGCCTAAGGGGCGTAATGCAAATCCGGGAATAACTTTCATATTATTTGAAGATTTGATAATTTGAAGATTTGAAGATTTCTTATCTCGGCCAAAGCCGTGGAAGATTAGATGCATAGGTGCCGGTAAATCTTCAGCCACAAGCGCCGTGTGCGGAGCATGCGTCTCCACAGACGAGCCTTGGTCAGCGGCTTACTCCCGCCCTTCGGCGAACGGATCGCGACGACTTTGGCAAGTACGTGCTCACGCGTACAATGCTCGTTGCCCTGCAGGTTGCCGTCGCCCATGAGCGTCACCGCATCGCCCTGCAGTGCGTAGATACGGTGCAGCACGTAATGCTGCGGCATGACCTCCGCCAGTACAATATCGCCTACCTGCAGGCTGACAGGCCGGACGAGTGTCACACTATCCACTCCCCCCTCGATGAACGGACGCATGCTCACACCGGTCGGGGTGAACTGCACCTGCCTGCCCTCACTGACCAGGCGGGCAATCTCAGGAATGAATATCTCATTGGGTAACTGCATCGTAAACGGAATTAACGGGTTGCCTCATAGCACATCTGCGCAGAGGCTTTGTCAGGCAGGCAGCGGAGCTTGAGCATAGGCACGCCGAGCACTATGGCACTGATGGTAGCGTGCAGTCCGTCCATCGCATCATGCAGCACCTTCAAGCCCGAGCAGGACGAGAGCATGAACGCATACGCCTGCGGCGGCGCAAGCCGGGCTGGTTATACTGTTCTCGGGTGCCTGCTCCAGTTGGACGATAGCCGCCACGGGCACCCGTTCGTTGCGGTAACAAGGCGTCTTGCCGCTCCACGGCGTGCCGTACACCCACACCTTGCCGTCGCTATCAACATGCAGCACAGGGTTGTCATCGTTCAAGAGATATGCCGTGTGGAACTGCGCCAGCCACTGGCGTGCGTGAGTGGACTTGCCCGTACCGGAATGTCCGAGGAACAGACGCGCCTTCCCCTCATGCACCACCACCGACGCATGCATCTCCAGGATACCCCTGTGGGCGGTAGCGAAGGCGAAGAGCAGCATCACGGCATTATCGATAGCAAAGCGCATGACTGAGGAGTTCACACCCTCCATCACGGACAGCACCGCCTGCCGGAAGTCCCGGGTCATACGGACCTCGCAGCATACAGAAGCATTAGCTATCTGCGCTACGCGGAACAGCCACTCCGTCTCGGACTGATAGACCTCTATACGCGGCATATCCGCCTCCGAGTTGTCGGTGAAGAAATGCTTAAATCCTACAGGTTCATCCCACTGCGCGGCACACTGCATCCGGATAGTGAACAGCATGCCGGCTTCGTCGCATACACCGGCAGCCACACGGAAAGGTGCCAGATTGGACGCGGTCAACAGCCACGACTCTTCGCCACTGACGGCAAACAGCTGTTCCGCCACACGGAACGTATAAGTTACGTCATGCTTCATTCTTATCCCCTTTCAATTTGTGGTACGCCACCTGGTTCGGATCTTTCGCGTCACGCTCCAGATGCTCGGCAATACGTCTTCTGCCCCCCTTGTACATCATGAAGCAGAACACATAGAACGCCATGACCAGCGTTGCCGTAAACACCGTACCCAGACTGGCCATGAACAGCAGTCCGTCGTAAATGCCGTGCAGCATCACCGGCACCCAGAATATACGCGCCCGCTTGCGCCAGGACATATCGCCGAAGTACAGCATCGAGTAGAAGTATCCCATGGCGACAGCGAACATGAAGTGCCCTGGAATAGAGAATATGGCACGCTGGACTGCCACCGTAGCCCAATTGTCGAGATTGCTGAACAGATAGATGAGATTCTCCGTTCCGGCAAATCCCATGCCTACACAACAGGCATAGACGATGCCGTCAAAGCGCTCATCGAAATATGGATTGTTGCGCAGCAACAGCCAGAGCATAAGCAGTTTGACCAGTTCCTCGGGAATAGCAGCACCCACAAACGCCTTCCAGATGGCTTGCAGGAAATTCTGCGGTTCGGGAACGACGCCCATACTCATGATCAGCGACTCGAGCGCCACCGCCAGACCGGCAGAGATTATACCATACGCCACGCCGCGTGCAATCATAGTTATCGGTTCGCGCTGATACTTGTCCTTCCACCAGATGTACGCCACCATCAGGAATGCAGGCAGCACACCTGCAAAAATCAACAGATACAATTGAATGGTATTCATAGTATTACAATTATTATTTTCGTCCGAAGTCGGCGGGTATTTCACCCCATTTCTCGGTGTCCCACTTATAGATACGCGTGGTATAGGTATTCGCGCGCAACCACGCCTCGGCCTTCGCCACCATCAGGAACAACGGTTCGTTCTGCGGCGTGCGCGGCAGTTTGGTCTTGCACTTGCGCTGCCGGAGCCATGCCAGAGCCGTCACGGAGTCTGTGTAGATATTCCAAGGCAGATTATTCTGTTTGAGGTATGCGAGGCCCAATACCAAAGCCAGGAACTCACCAATATTGTTTGTCCCTTGCGGGAACGGTCCGCGATGAAAGACCTCGGTGCCGGTATCGGCAATCACCCCCCGGAACTCCATGACGCCCGGGTTACCCGAGCAGGCTGCATCCACCGCCAGCGCCGGCAGGAGCGGATAAGCCGATGTATTGATCTCTGTAGCCATATTACAGCAGTTTACTCAGATTATCATAATAGTTGGGCGATACAGGAATGGAGCGCGTGCCCTGCTTATCCAGCTCGGCGATGATGAGTCCTTCCTTGTCCTTGCGCAATGCCGTCACGTGACGGGGATTGACAAAGAACGAACGCTGGCAACGGATAATGCCGTGCTTGAGCAGCAGCGGTTCGAGCGCCTTCATCGAATTGCGTAACTGGTAATCCTTGACACGTTCGCCCTCGGTATATTTGATAATCACATAGTTCGTGGATGCCTCGATATAGAGGATAGCCGAGGATGCGACCACCAGCTTCAGCTGCTGCATGTTGTCGTGCAGACGCACCAGTTCATCTTCAGACAACTGTTCGGGCTTGTCAAGCACGGCGAACAGGAAGTTCTGCAGCAGATACGGATACAGCACCACACTTCCGACCAACGCAGCGGACCAGCCGAGCGTGGTAAAGTACAACTCACCACCGCCGGGATTCCACTGGTGTGCAGACAGGTTCAGGTAGAGCGCCACGAATGCCGACATGGCAACAATCTCCGCCAGGCACCAGAGTATATAACGCAGCCATGTGAAATTATTGAGGTACTTGCGCACACACGTGACAGGTATGCGCGAGGCGCACAGCACACCCAGCACAATACACATGACCATAAGCAGGTTAAACGTATGCCTGCCGGCACCCATGTCCAGCATCCGGACAATCCATTCCGGAGAATAAATAAGCACAAAAAACAGCAGGAATGCCGGTATGCCCAGCACATGTGCCAGCAGAGAGGGCACACTCAGTAATTTCGGGGGGATATTTGCCATATTTTGCAGTGTGACGAAAACCGAATTCGGGTGATTTCGTCCCTATATTTCCAATTTAGTGTACAAACACACTGATTTCATCAAAAATCGTGCCGTATTATCCCACTTTGTTGCACATGTGAAAAATATGTAGTAATTTTGCATCGTTTTTCGAAGAAAAAGCAAGTTCGAAATACAAACAACCAGCACTACAATCCAAGTACAACAAACCAAAACAACACATCTATGAACACAGTGAAGAGACTTGTCGCTTTGGGCGACTCGATTACGAAAGGAGTGATTTACGACGGAGAACACTACTCTATCCTGCCATCGGGTTTTGTCAGCCAGTGTGCAGAGGACATGCATATCAACATAGAGAACTACGGGCGCATGGGTTGCACGATCACGCGCGGCACGCAGATAGCGGAACAGCACGCTGACGCCATAGCCCAGAGCGATGCCACCCTGGTGGAGTTCGGAGGCAACGACTCGGACTTCTGCTGGACGGACATAGCATCCGCACCGGCTGACAACCACTACCCCATGACCGAACTGCCTCTGTTCCGTCAGCTGTACCGCGACCTGATTGCACGCATACGCCAGTTGGGCAGCAAGCCCATACTGATGACCCTTCCGCTGATTGACTACAAGCGTTTCTACGCCTTTGTAACGCGCAACATGGGCGACCAGGACCAGCGTAACGTTCTGTCATGGCTTGGCGGTCAGGAGGAGCGCATCCGCAACTACCACGACATGTACAGCCTCGCCGTATATCAGATCGGCTATCAGGAGCGCGTGCCGGTACTGGACATCACCTCGCCGTTCCTGAACAACCGCGACTACCTGCCCTACCTCTGCGTGGACGGCATACACCCCTCACAACAGGGGCACGACCTGATTGCCGCCTCGGTGGAGAAGCAGCTGCGGCATATCCTGCCACAGATGTAAAAACAGGCAAAAGCCATAAAGATACTGAGCGGTCACGGACAGAGGCCGCTCTTTTTCACGGATAAAGTGGCTGCTTTCAGGCATTTTCCATAGAAAAACAAGAAATTTATCCTTTTTACGGAATTTATTGCAAGAAAATTTGCAAATGTGCATTTTTTATTGTAACTTTGTAGCGAAATTAGGAAAAATGCCATAGCATGGACAAAAATCTACATTTTGAACCAATAAACAGACGTTGGCTACTGATTGCCGTTGCAGCACTGCTCTGTTTGGGCGACGCAATACCGGTATACAGCCAGAATAACAACGAGATACGTTCAGGCCGAATAGGCATAGAGTTCGGGAAGTCGTATCACGGTCGTCGTGGGTCGGAGTACAAGAGCCGCCGCAACTACATCATGGAGAACAACAGCAAGATGGGGTTCTGGTCAGTAGGTATCATAGGCGGAGCAAGTTACAACTGGCAGATGCGCGAGGCCGGCTACGCCTATGACATGTCATTCGGCGGCGGCTGGGGCGGCTATGCCGGTGTGTCGGCCACCTACATGTTCTTTGACTGGCTGAGCATCCGCGCCGACATCCTGTATTCACAGAAGAACTATAACATGCAGCGTATGCAGCCCGCCCTGCGCGAGTTGAACGTACACACGAATTACACCAACCATTACCTGCAGATTCCCGTAATGGCGGACTGGACCTTCGGTTCGCTCGTCAAGGGTCACATACTGACCGGTGCATACGGCGGTGCATGGCTGGGCGGAAACACGGAACGCGTCACCGTTCTGAACAAGGAACCGCTCAAGGATGTATATGAGTTCTCAAAAGAGGACAACCGCGCTGACGCCGGACTGGTAGGCGGTATAGGCGTATCCTGGGATCCGATCCAGTATCTGCGTCTGAGTGCCGAGGCCATGTTCTACTACAGCATGACGAACACGATGAAGCGCCAAGCCGTGATGACCGACACACGGTACAACAACACCATCATCTTCGGCCTGTCGGCAAGATATGTATTCTGACAACCGTCATACGGAACAGACAGGACAACGGAAAGAAACCAAGAAGAAAGTCAAGAATATGAAACACAAACTACTCTATATAGTAATTCTGGCAAGTGCACTGGCAGGTTGCAGGCAGAAAGGGGATATATATTTCGACCCGAACGACCCTATAAACATGCAGTACACAACCTACGCCAAGCAGTTTGAAGCAATATGGCGCGGAATGAACACCCACTATGTGTTCTGGAGTGAGGATCAGACCGACTGGGATGCCGTGTACAATACCATGCTGCCGCGTTTCCAGGAGCTGGACACCAAGTACGAAGCCGACGGCTCAACGCCGGATTCGCTCACACTGGTAAGCATGTACGCCGAAGCGACCAAATCGCTGATTGACCATCATCTGAAACTATACGTACACGACATACATACAGGCAAGGAGTGCGTATATTGCCCCGGACTGGAAGAAGTGAAGCAACGCGACTATGTGTCCGGGCAAACGTATTCGTACGCCGCAATGAAAGAGGCCATAGACGGCTTTGTGAAAGAGGGTTTGCTGAATGAGGGTACATGGGGACAGATTGGAGACAACCTGAACTTCTTCGGCATACGCACGGTGGATGACAAAAAGATAGCCTATCTGTGGCAGAGTTCATACAACATGAACGAAGCATTGAAGCAAGAGGGCAAGACTGACCAGGAGAAACAATACATACAGAACATCAAATCATGGCTGGACATGTGTCTGAACGAGCCTAACCTGTTAGGCATCATTCTTGACAACCGCTGCAACAAAGGTGGAAATGTATCGGATCTGGATATCGTTATCGGTTCGTTTATCGAAGAGCGTCTGCATTACGCAGACCTGCGCTACAAAGAAGGTGTAGGCCGGTATGACTACACGAACTGGATTCCGGCATACGTTGAGGTGAACACCAATGTCAAGCCTCGCGACCTCGGGAAAGCGAACATCCCATACGTAGTGCTGACCAATGCCTTTAGCATCAGCATGGCGGAAACAACCGCACAAATAATAAAGACGCTGCCCACAGGGTGCATGATAGGCGAGCTGACCTATGGAGCCCACGGTCAGTCAAACTCCTACTCGACCGTATTCCATGACGGAGCGTTCGGCAACCCGAACGGCAACCATTACGTATACACCTCCAACCTGCAAACGCGTTTTGTGGACGAAGGAATACTGGAGGGCAAGGGTGTCACACCCACCAAGAGCATTCTACAAATGGAGAGCGGATACAGCGGCGCCATGGCAAAAGCCATTGACTACATCAAGGCCTACTAAACCATATTGGCATTATAGTAACGGGAATCATGCGTCACTTCCTCGCCGAGGAAGGACGGCTTGACAAACAGAGTGTCTTCAGACGGCAGTTCGATTTCTGCCATGATCAATCCGGCATTCGGCATGCGGAACTCATCAATCTCCCACTTGAGCGACAACTCGGTGGGAGTATTTGTTTCGGGCAAGGCTTCAGCCGGGATGATATAACGCGTCTTGTCGATAATACGGTTACCGCAGACGGGCAGCAATGCCTGAAAATCTTCTACCGTAATAGGTCTCTCCCATTCAAACCGAGTGAAGGACTCCAGACGGGATTTGACCGTAATGAACGCCTGCTGACTACCATCAGCAGACGTACGCAGACGAATGCGTACGGTACGTCCGGGCTCACAACTGATATAGCCCTGTATAATGTCGTAGTGCGTAACTGCCTGCTCACGGAACGAGGCATCCACGACAAGGAATTTCCGCTCTATCTCACGGTTTTTCATAGTTGAATGTTGTATATAGGGGAAAGCATTATTCGTCGACAGAGAATACGCCTGTCGGACGACGGATGGTATATTTGGTCATCTCCTGATTGGACTCGAATCCCACACCCTTGATAACAGTACCCTTGGCCTTGTCGCCATCAGCCTGTACAGCAGCGGGCGACGGGGGCTGGATAATGGTAATGCATGAGTCGGAATATACGCGCTCAGTCTTTTGCGCCCAGAAGAGTTCGGGCGTATCAAACTGCTCACCGTTGACATTGGTGGAATGCACATTGCCAGTCAGATGCCATATTTCCTCCTGGTCATCGTAATAGGCATAATCGGCACGCAGGGTCGCCGAGGTGTTGAGCATATTGTCGAACTGCTCAAGATAAATGCCCTCAGGGAACTCCCAATACGACGGAGTGGACTTGTCATACACCTGCCACTTGCGGGCAGTTATACGAAAACGCGTTACACCGGAGTCGGAGATAAGCGTCGTTACTCCTTGCGCATCGAGAACAGGCATAGCGGCACGGTTGTCAATGGCATCCATGCGCAACTTGACCTCTCTGCGATGGCAGGAGGCAAAGAGAAGCATTGCCACCATGACGATGGCAATGCTTGGAATGATATGCAGTTTATTGCTTGGCAGCACGGCAGGTTGTATTCTCCTGAATCCATCCGCCTACAGTGAACGAAGCACCGTCCTGCAACTCGGGCAGGTCGAAAATCTCCTCCTTCGTGGGGAAGTACTTCGAGTAGGAAGCAATCAGTTTGTTGGCATCCTCAGCCACGTCGGGGTCAACCATCTTGGCTTTCTGGAACTTATCCACAGCAGCCCAGAACACCGTCTTGTTCAAGATAGCCGCCTTGGCAGGAGCCATACCTTCACCATAAGGTTGCGATCCGGCATAGAGCATACCCATGAGGATATAGCAACGCCCCTGGTTAGCCATGAGTTCGAGCGAACGGCGCAGGTACTGACGCGAGAGCTGGTAGGATTTGATCTTGTCGAAGTAGATGTACGCGATGTTGAACAGGTACTCGGCGCGGTCTTCCTTGTCATCCTCCGGCGAGAGTTCGATAGCCTGCTCGTAGTAAGTAACAGCGTCCTTGTAGTCACCCTTCTTCATACACATCTTGGCGCAACCGGCAGCACTCTCCTCGGTCGGCTCCAGCTTGTGCGATGCAGCTGCGGCAGTGAAGTAAATCTCACTCTCGGTGCACTTCACACGGCGGAACATAGCCATGATCTTGTTGAGCATATCTAGGTTCGACAGGTTGTCGTTGACGATCGGGCCGAAGATCTCGTCCAGCTTATCGCAGTTGGCGGCACCCGACGATGCGAACATCTGATCCACATAATCCTTGTTGTCCTGCGCACGGGCAGCGTTCTTGTTTGCGGGATCGGCAGCCTGTTCAGCCAAGATCATCGATACCAACTGGTAGTCAGAGATGTACGCAGCACCATACTTGTCCGGATCAGCTTTGTAACGCGTGTTACTGAGGTCGGCAAATGTCTTGAGAACCTGAATCTGCGACTTGTTGCCCATACCCTGGATAGACTCCTTGAGCCATTCGTATGCGGGATCCTTCAGCGGGTCTTCCTTGAAGAAGTTGCAGTAGTCCACACCCTTCAGACCAAGGATATATGCCTTCGGGTACTTCGGATCGTCACCGAAATACTTGATACGCTTGTCGTGCAAGGTGAGCAACAGTTGACGCAGTTCCTCATACTCCTTCTGATCCTGGGTCTGGGAGATCTTCCACTCCACCAGTTCGTCGCCACGGGTGTAGATAGCCTTGTTGGCATTCGGGCAGGTGGTATAAACCTGCCACCAGGGCTCCCATGCGTCGGCATACTGCTTGTTCTTCACCGACTCGTTGAACAGTGAAACGTTAATTACACACTCCTCGGTAACAGTGGGTTCCCCCTCCTCTTCTACAGGAGCGACAGGCTCTGCTGCAGGAGCAGCGGCCTTGGTAGGTTTCTTAGCCAGTGCAAACGCAGGCAGCGCAGCCACCAGGACTAATGCAATAATGGATTTTTTCATAACGTATAGTTTTTATAAAGTGTTTGACTTACAATTTGCGCTTGAAGAACCAAGTCTCGTTGATAGCGGCATTGATGGTGAGTTTCATATAATCCTCCTTCAGCAGCGCCCCCCGATGACCATACTCGACCGTTGCATTGAACACCGTTCCGGCATTCCGCAGCGGGAAGCCTATACCGATGGAGAACTTCATCTCCTTGCCGTTGACATTCTGCTGGTACGGGTCAGTCAGTTTGGCTCCCACGCGCCAGTACATACGCTCGGCATAATTATGTCCGATAGGGCTATGCCGGTACTCCACACCAAGAGCGTAAATGGCGCGTGAGCGAAGAGTCTGCGCACTGTATGTACGCACATTGCCCCAACCCTGCCATGTATAATCGAACGCTACGGTCAAGCGCTGCTGCCACGTGTAGGATGCTCCCACACCCCATTGCATCGGCACTTGCATCGCGGCCCCCGAGTTCTGAACGGTATCCAGCCAGTTGCTCTCGATGACCGTATAGTCGCCATGCAGTTTCAGCTGCGGCTCCCATATGGCACCGACGGTAAATGCATGCCGGTCGTCAAACGAGTGGAAGAGCTGTGCGCCGACACGCGTACGCACACTGCTCACCTTGAGCGTACTGTACATCGCCACGGCTTGCATATTACTCTCGGTGAAGGTCAGCAAACGATAATTGGACACCTCGCCGAACATATAATACACGTTCGCTCCGACTGCAAACCAGTCCATGATATTGAAGCCCAGACCTCCATACACCTGTGTTATTCCACCCTCGCCGGCATAGGCGGCCGAATAGTGGTAATCGGAGTTGATAGAGTCGCTAAGCGAGAAGTTATACCCCACTGAAGAGTATGGCAGCACACCTGCCGAGACGCCTATATAGCGCTTGTATATCGGGAACTGCAAGGTGATATATTCCAGATTACCGTTCGCCTTGTTACGCCGGCCTGTGGCATCGGCATACGTGGTCCACATCACACTGCCAGCCAGATCGAACATAAACGTTGTGCTGTCACAACCGGTGAAGGATGCAGGCTGCTGGGGATTGATAGCCTTATTGGAACGCATACCTATACCTACTCCGCCCATGCCACGGAACGTGTTGGGCGTTTCGTCACCCAGATCACCGTAAGCAAAACGCGAATACGGCGAACTGGTCATGTTTTGCGCACCGGCTGCAAGAGCCAGGCAAGCTAACAGGTATGTCAAAAACAGTCTTTTCATTTGTACGTTCTAAACTCTGTGACTCAACTCTAAACTACCCTGTACAAGTATCGTGCCAAACATTACTGCTTCTGCCGTGTATTGTACAACAGTATCTGGTTCAGGCCCATCAGCACCAGGTGCCGCTCGAACCGAATATCGGCCTGCAGACCATGCAGGATGAAGGGTGCATTACCGCCTGTAATGATGGTCTTGTAGTGCGATATCTGCTCCTGCAAATCGCGCATATACCCTTTGACCTCGAATATTATCCCCCGTATAACTCCGGCCGCTATGGCATCGCGCGTATTGCGTCCGAACAGAGGGAGCAACTCGTTCTCTTCAGCTTCGACAAGCGGCAACTTCTTGGTCATACGGTGCAGGATGGTAAAACGCATCTTAATACCCGGCGCTATGTTACCACCTACAAAACAGCCGTCTTCGGACACAAAGTCATACGTGATAGCCGAACCTGCGTCGATGATCAGCACATTTTCCTTCGGATAAACAGCATTTGCACCAACGGCAGCCGCCAGGCGGTCCTGACCGAGGGTAGCCGGCGTGCCGTACAGATTCCGGACGGGAAGAGGCGTATTGTGGTCGAACAGCACAAAATGCCGCGAGTGCTTGTTAAGCGCATTGACCACAGCCGGCTCGATGTTCACCACCGAAGAGATGATACTGTCCTCAATGGGATAAAGCTGAAACAACTGCTCCACCTCAGCAGAAGCGAAGTGCTTGTAAATAAAGTGCTTCGCTATCGTGCCATCCGGACGGAAGAGTGCCACCTTCGTGCGGGAGTTGCCTTGGTCAATACAGAGATTCATCAACAATGAGCATTTACCATATTAATCATCCGCCATGGACGTGTAGAGGAAACGCTTGATAGACTTCTTCGGCGTCTTCTCAAACTCATGAGGATAAATCTTGATTTTCACTATCGGCTCATAGGAAGCCAGCAACGGATTGAGTGTATGGCGGTTAGTCTCCATGGCCTCCTCCAGTTGTGCTTCAGTAAGATGATTGGCGTCCACCGCTTCAAAGTCCGGGCAAACGAGTGCCACAAGCTGGTCATCCTTGTTCTGCAACACGAGTGACTCGCTCACATACGGCATATTATTCAGCTTGGACTCTATCTCCTCGGGGTAAATGTTCTGTCCGGACGGACCAAGAAGCATCGTCTTGTTGCGACCTTTGATGAAAATGAAACCATCCTCATCAATGATACCCAGGTCACCGGTCTTGAGCCATCCGTCCTTGGAGAACGTGAGGCGTGTCGCTTCGTCGTTCTTGTAATAGCCGTACATCACATTCTCGCCGCGCACCTCTATCTCGCCCACTCCGTCGGCATCAGGCTTGGCTATGCGCGCCTCCATCAGTCCGGGCAGCGCACGTCCGCAACTGAAGGTCTTGTAGTCCTCCCACGGCGTGAACGAGATAAGCGGAGCGCACTCCGTCATACCGTAACCCACGGAAACAGGGAACTTGATACGCTTGAGGAACGCTTCCACCTCAGCGTTCAGCGGAGCTCCGCCGATGATGATCTGCCTGAACTCACCGCCGAAAGCCTGAACAAGCGTCTCGCGAATCTTGCTGAGCACAATCTCGTCGAGATAAGGAATCTTCAGCACCCAGCTGACCGGCGCCTTGCTTATCTGCGGCACGATCATCTTCTTGTATATCTTCTCCAAGATAAGCGGTACGGACAGGATCAGCGTCGGCTTGACATCCGCAAAGGCCTTCAGCAGAATCTTCGGCGCGGGCGTACGTCCTACCAGATAGGTATGACCGCCGGCCGCTATGCAGCACAGGAAATCAAACGCACAGCCGTAGGCATGAGCCAGAGGCAGGAATGCCACGTGACGCGCTCCGGGATAACAGATCTTGATATCCTCGATGCCGTACTTGATGTTTCCCGCCAGGGCATTGCACGGCGTGATAACACCCTTGGAGAAGCCGGTAGTACCGGACGTATAGTTGATGGACGCAACGGCGTCGTTCGGACGCTCGTCGTAATGCACCATTTCGCGCGTAAGACGACCGCCATAACGCTTCACGAACTGCTTCTGGATATAGAACAGCGTGATGTGCGACACCTCCATCTGCTGGGAGATCGGATGCCAGTCGTTGAGCGACACGACAACCTTCACATTCGGTATCTGCTCCAGATCAATACCTTCCCATATATTATCGCTGATGAACAGCAGCTTTGCATCCGAATGGTTGATAATATGGATGGCATCGGCAGCCTTGAAGTCCTGCAGGATAGGCACGACAATCGCACCGTACGTAATTGTAGCCAAGAACGTCGCCACCCAGCATGAGTTGTTCCTGCCCATGAGTGCCACCTTGTCGTCCTTCTTCAGTCCGTTCTCCTCGAACATCAGATGCAGGTGGGCAATCACAGTGGCCAGATCGCCATACGTCCATTCCTTGGTCGTGCCCCAGTCGGTCACGGCTGGCATATCCCAATGCTCACGAAACGAGCGCTCGTAGATCTTGACCAGGTTATATCTTTCACCGGTTAACATGGTTCAAATGATTTAATGTTATTCCATAGGCGGCACCTCATGCCCGAACGGGTCAAGCGACTGCTGTGCACCGCCAACGCTATAGATGGAATCCACCACAAACTGGCTGTTGCCACGCCATGGCAAGGTGCCAAGGTAACGCTTCCAGTGCAACTTGATCTGACGGCCGGAGGCATTGTCAATCTGACGGGCTATACGCTCTTCATCCACCGAGAACTTGAACTCGTTGGACTGAATGGTGGAAGATGTGTTCTTGGAGTTGTAACCGGACTGGATCATCTTGCCCTCATAGGTCTTGAAGATGAAGCCCTCACGCTGGAAGTAGTTGATGTCGCCTTCGTTAACACCGCTACTGTATACAAACCAGAACTTGAAATACAAGAATAAACCGAGTGCCACAACGAGCACTACAGAAAAGATTGAAATTGCTTTTTTCATGCTTCGATTAAATTGTATTAGTCAGCACTGACGCCGAACACGGCTACAAAGATACAAAAAAAATCCCATATTTGCAAGTTTTATGGGATTTTTTTTGACAAATAGAATAAAATTCTATTATTTTGCATGTCTGTTTGCCTCATTCGTGCACTGCTCTACCGCCCTAAGTATCGGTTCGACGGACGGCGGAGCGCCGACGGCCTGCATCATCCATTCTTTGGGAGTCAGGCGTCCGAGCCGATATATACGCGCATATTCCCCTGCAAAATCACGCTGAGAGCCGTATTGCGCCAAATGCTCCTCCAACTGGTACTGTACGATATGTCCGAGCGGATAGTTGGGCAGGTACATCGGTGCATTGACCATATGGCTGTAAATAGCCAGCAGCACACAATCGTGCCCGCCTAAAACGGGTTCATAGTATGTGTTCCATACCTCCTTGGCTATCTGTTGTACGGCTTCGCACAGTTGCTTTGCGGTGGCCTGCGGATGCTCATATATCCATCGCCACATACCCATATCCACCAGACTGACACCCATAATCTCGTACATTGACCAGAACTGGTCCAGCACTTCGTCTCTCGACATTTGAGGAGTTGATGATCTCTGATTTGCAGATTGCGGCAGCAGTTGCAGGTCACGGTGCTGCCACAGGAACGCACTTGCTTCCGTATAGGCGGTGTTCGGCACGCCGGATAACATGTAATAATCAATATAGTACATATCCAGCACCTGCTCCACGCAATGTCCGAACTCGTGCACAGCAATATTATACCCCTTGTAGTCCATACCTGCTGCAGGGATACGCGTGCGCAGACGCGAATCCTCCTTTCTTCCCAAACTCGGCCAGGCATGTCCCGAACCGCGTGCCGGCTCTACAACAATGTGATGCGCAATAGTACGTGCATCCTCGCTATAGAAGCCCATACTCGTTAACAGACGGGGCATATCCGCCGCAAAGGCATTCGCGTCCGGATAGAGCTTGCGTGTCTGTGCCGTCAGAGCGTCCTCATTGAGCGAGGCACGCACCTTGAATCCGTCATACCAGATGTCATACGGGCGCAGTTCGCGTCCCAGACGCTCACGGATGACAGCCGCCACCTTGGTCACCTGTTCTGAACCGACGAGGGCGCGGAACAGGCTATCCAGCTCTGCAGCAGGAATCTCCACCCCTTCTTCAAAGTTCCGCTGGATACCGGTCGGCGCGGACGGGCAGTATTTGTCCTCGTCAAACNNCCGCCAATATACGCTCATAGCGCGTATATGGTTCGGCTGTCTCCTGCGTGCTGTACGGCTGCCATACGTAATCAGGACTGTTGATTGCCTTGACAGGGATAGTCTGCTTGACTATACGCTGCATAAGCTGACAAATCATCTCCTGCTTTTCCTGTCCCGCCTGTTTGTCCGCATAGAGGGCTTTCAGCTCGTCACGCAGGTTCCAGTGGCTGAGCAGGATTTTGTCATCCGGCCACAGCTGACGTCCGTCATCGGTACGCAGGTTGCCCATATAGATGTTATAGTCGGCTATATAGTTCTCCGCATCGGCATTCGCCTGTGCGAGACGGGCATTCACTGCAGCCGGCACACGCGTGGTGAAGACATCACCCATACGCGCCATCGCCCATTCCAGACGCGTCCAGTTGCGTCCGAGAGTGTTCTTTTCCTCAAGCGAATAGTGCGGGAAGTTGAGTATTGTGACAAATGCCAGTTTGTTGGCGAACATATCATCGGAGAAATGCGCCAGCGGACTATAAGCGGACATTATCCAGTCGGGTGTCTGAGGGTCACCGGCGTTGGTCAGCTGCGTGGGTTTCAACAGGTCAACCGTCAGCATGTCTGCCGACTGGTAGCAGTTTTCCAAGATACGGCTCAGCGACTCGAACAGTGCCAGCCTTTCGGCTTGTGTGACACACTGGTTCTCCCGCACAAATGCGCGGAACTCGGCATCCGTACCGTCCTCTTTCGTCCACAGGGCTTTTGCCTGCCTGCAACCGCGCTCACGAACCGAGGCGGGTATCTCCGGCCGGTCAAGAGCATCTATACCTGCAGAAAGGGCGAACAAGGTGACGTTCCAGTTGATAGTCACCTCGTTGGAGGCGTAACTGGGCTGGTAGTCCAGATAACTCTCGTCAGCCGGCACGTCCTTCGGGTACTTCACGCCATCGGTCTCTGCGTCCTGACGCATGGGGTTCGGGCCGCCTGCCAGGAAGCCCGGATGCGTACCCTTCGGATGGCTGTATGACAGACGGTGATGCGGATGGTTTGTGGGCTTCTGTCCGAAACCGGTCACGTAGCAGTAACCCGTGGCGTTCTGACCAAGAATATAATTAAGGCATTGCTCGGCTGCCACACGGTACTTCTCGTCACCTGTCAGACGATATGCATAAAGGCACTCCAAGCCGCGCCAGCAACAGCCCTCTGAATTACATCCCCAGAAGAAGTCCGACTCGCGGTTGCCATACGGCGAACGATGAACGGAAACGGTTGCTGCCTCGGCAATATACGGCTCCAGATGAGCCAGCAGCTTCGATTGCAGACTGATGAAATCAGACTTGCTGTTCACCTGCCAGTGCATCAGCCACTCAATGACGGCCAGTTCAGCCACATTGCCCCACACTGCGGGTATATACTCTGACGGCTGATAGCTGACGGCTGTCTGCTTATATGCCTCATCATGCGTCAGCAGGTATAACTCTGTTGCCGCCCAGTAGAACTCGTCTCGGACATCGAAGTCGTCATATGCACCGGTCGTTATCTCCGGTTTGAACTGCTCGTTCATCTTCGGCTGGTCGTAATAGATCTCGGGATTAGCCTCAGCCCAAGCATAAGCACGCAGTGCCGCCTTGGCGGCTTCCTCCACAAATCCCGGATACACGCTCTCATACGGTGCATACACGCGTGCCGCAAGCGCCATCGTGGCAGCGAAATCCAGAGCCGCAGCAGTAGTCTTCAGCACTACGTAACGCGTCTTCTGGCACTCATCGGGACGGATGAAGCCTTCGAAGTTCGCCTCAGTGAGCTTGTGATACACACCTCCGTCCGTATCCTGCATCGTCAGCATCCAGCGGATATTGTACATCGCCTCGGCAAGCATGTCGGGACAATTGACAATTGACAATTGACAATTGACATCTTTTGACTCGGGGATATTCAGATTGATGGTATCAAAATATTCCTTGTTCATCTCGTAGGCCATGAGCCAGACACCCATGGTAAAGCCGCTGTTGACAATGTACTTGTTGTAATCTCCGGCATCGTACCAGCCCCCCGGGCTGGAGATGACTGTACCTTCCGGACGCTCGGCAGTGGCTGCGGATGCATGCACCAGCACCTTGTCGTCAGGATGACCGGCCTTGCGCTCATAGCCTTCGGCGTACGGCTCGACGATATCCATTGACGCACGCTGGTAGTAGAACGCACGCAGCGCCTTGCGCGTCAGTTCACGATACGGGTGGTTATTAATTGACAATTGACAATTGACAATTGACATTTCGTTGTTCACTTGCAGCGTGTAGTCGCCTACTTCGGTGAGGGTAGAGAAGTCCACAATCTGACGCGGCTTGCCGGAAACGGGGTTGAGCATCGTTGCGGATGCAAGACCCTGCCAAACAGTGTCGCCGGCAGCGTTCAGAATTCTAACGGCACATGGTTCCGCCTCAGGGCAGCAGACATCAATCGTGGCGGTCTTCTCCTGCTGAGGACGAAAACCAACCTGATTCATTCGAATCTGGAACGAGGTGTGCTTGCACCCTACCATCGTGAGGGCGCAAGCACACGCGAGAGCAATATGTATATTCTTCATATTCTTCTACTTTTTCAATGGGAATTTGTAGGCCAGCAGTGCCATGATGAATGCTATCACAGCCGGGAAGATGGAGAACAGCAGCCAAACCATCAGTTTGACAGAAGGTTCGTCGGTAATGGTGACGATAGTCTCCCCCGTCTCCATGTTCTGCTCCGACACCAGTCCCGCCCAGCCCAACAGCAGGGCAATCAGACTACCGGAGATAGCTCCGCCGAACTTCTGCGCCATCGTACCCGAGGAGAAGATGAGTCCGGTAGAACTCGTACCGTTCTTCTCGGTAGCATAATCCGCCACGTCGGCATACATCGACCAGATGAGCGGCGAATACAGTCCTGCGCCGACCGATGCCAGGCAGGATATACCCACCAGCAGCCATATATATGCCGGATCCATCGGGATAAAGAAGAACGCTACGGAGAACACACCGCAGATGACGGAAGCCCATACGAACGCCATTCGCTTGGAGCCTACCCAGCGTGTGAACGCCGGACTGACTGCACCGAAAATCATACAGGTAACCTCACTGAACGCCATAAAGCTCGTATAGCTGATAATCAGTCGTCCGACAGTCACATCACCGCCCATGCAGTACGCCATCAGATAACCGATGGCGGCATAGCGGAAACCGTTGAAGAAGTTCGAGCAGAACGCCACAGAGGTCATATACACCCAGGGCTTGTTACGGAACAGGTCACCGAACTGCTTGAAACTGAACTTCTCCGCACGGACAGGTTCATGGCGCTCCTTGGTCATCAGACCGCAGGTAAGCGTCATCAATGCTGCCACCAGTCCGAAACCTGCGCCGAGTAGGGCATACTGGTGCTGCTCCGTTCCGCCTACCAGTTTCTGCAGATAGGGGAAACAGTACAATGTGACGAATCCCATTGCATAGGCACCTACCATACGGAAGGCAGAGAACTGGTTCTTCTCGTTGTCGTCGGTGGTCATCACACCAAGCAGCGAACCGTAAGGCACATTGACCATTGTATAGCACGCCATCATCAGCAGGTAGAAGCTGTACGCCCATATACGTTTGCCTACAGGGCCGAGGTCGGGCGTGAACAGCAGCAAAGCAAAGATCAGGCCGAAGGGTATGGAGCCGAAGATCAACCACGGACGGTACGTTCCCCAACGGGACTGCGTACGGTCGGCTATACTGCCCATCAACGGGTCGGTGACCACGTCGAACATTCGCGCCAAAAGCATCAGCGCTGCAGCATCGGCAAAGGTCAGCCCGAACACGTTGGTGAAGAATAGCGGAAATGCGATTGACATAATCTTCCAGACGATGCCGCCGGAAGCGGCATCGCCCAGAGCGTATGCCATCTTTTCATGTAATGGAGCCATTATTTACAGGTAATTTTAGTGATTTTCAATCCCCATCCGACCAATGACATGGCACCGCATGTCGTAACTTTTGTCTTACAATCGTCGGTGTAGTCGAAGATAAACGGACTTGGCGCGTTACTCATATCTGTCTGAGGAACGAGATCGTAGCCATCCCACCAAGGTGTCGTGACACGTAAAACCTGGTATTGGTTAAGTTCACCCTTCTCCGGATCAAAGTAACCCGGATCGCCGTCAGGCAGGACAGAGAAGTAGACATATATTTTCGAGCCAACCTGAACGTTCGCCATTTCGTCAGCGGTCACTTTTATGCGATCTGCATCCCAAGCGAGAGTTTCCTCACCCGACCAGAGAGTGATTTCAAGTGTCGCGCGTGTCACCACTTCTGTCGGAGCATCAGTACCGGTACCGAAATGCACGGCAGAGCCGTCAGCGTTCCGCATGGAGAGCTTATATTCGCCCGTAGCCAGATCCGGTGCAGTAAACGTGACTGTGGTAGTTGTAGCCGTTAACTCGGTTATCTCCACTTCACCCACCTTGACACTCACTACATTTTTAAGGTTAACACCGGTGATGACCCATTCCGTGAGCGGCGTGAACACTTCATAACCGGAAAGGGCCAACACGCCGTTATGTACATTCAACATATCGGCACCATAATGCTTGCCGGCTTCATCTTTAAGCCTTACATAATACGCACCGTCTTCCATCTCCGGCAACGTGAACTCCAACTGTGTGTCGGTAACGGATGCCGGTGTAATGGTTTTCACAACTTTCTGTCCGAACACATCGCCGGTAAGGACAATCTCCTTCACATGCGACAGATTCTTTCCTTCCAGAGTTGCAGGCATACCGGGAACGATGTGACGTCCGGCAGACGGAGCAGCCGAATACGGGTCATCAGGAGCCGGATTGACGATTAAGGAACCAGAACGTGTAGTACGTTTGCCGGCAGTCGTCACTGCCTCGATAGTCAATGCATATTTACCGGACAGGATACTCATATCAATCTTCATGCCGGTGAACACCAAATCATTATCCAGATACCAGTTGACAGTGGTGTAACGCGACGGTGTGACGATTACCGAATCCACGTACATGGCAGGATTCGTTACCTCTCTGCCTATCAATCCACTTTTCGTCTCATAAGGGACGAGAATCAACGGTGCATCATCCGAGGACTGTGTATCGAACGGCTCATTCTGCTTACATCCGCTCAGTACAAATGTAACAGCAAGTGCTGCAAGCAGCAATATATATTTCGTTTTCATATCTTTATGCTTTAATCTTTAAACATTACTTAACGTCCCACCATAGACGAGCATGCCACGAATAGTCACCGGCGACACGGTCCTTGGCTGCTTGGTAAGCATCCAGGCTATAGGTCTCTTCCTTAAGCGGATAGCACAGACGAACGGGTATAGCATTGCCGTCAACAAGCGGGTTCTTGCCCGCCGGATCAGGAGGCGTGAGTACCGGTATATCCGAACGGCGCTGATTAGCCCACGCCTCGGCCGGATTATGGAAATGCAAGATCCAAGCCTGGGTATTGATTTGGCTCTTCTGCTGTTCAGGTGTAACGCCCCACTTGATGGTAGGCTCCGCCAGATAAGCAGCAATATCGCTGTCCAGCACGTAATCATAGTTATAATTGTCCGTCAAGAAATAAATAGCGGCACGAATACCTTCCTCATACCATTCCTGAGCGATATCTCCGGTTTCCCAGCCGAGCAGCCCGGCGGCGGCCTCCGCACGCAGGAAACATACCTCTGCATAGGTCATAATCACACCGGGGTTTTGCGAACGAAGAAGGTTGTTTGCCAATTTCGGTTTTAGCCAGCGGGGATCTTTAGCAGGATCGAAATCATGGGTAACCTTAATCTCCTGCATCCTGCTATCCAGAGCACTGCCGGAGATATTGGGATATGTAGGCCAGTTATCCCACGAGAACTCGCCGGGAGCGACTGTAGATATGATATCTTTATCCGGATTGGCCGCCTGTGTAGCCAGTACAGCATCGGTTACATCCAAGCGCCCTTCGCCGGTAGAGATGGACATAAAGTCATCGATATAGAAGCCGCAAAGCAATGTTGTACGCGGGTCATGGTTATTGTATAGTTTTTCCCAGAATGTTTGGCATACGTAGGACGGGTTGTTGGCGGGATCGTTGCCGTAGAAATACTTCGACAGCGCATTACCACGGAAATCCTTGTACGACTCCTGACCGAAACTATAGCTGACCTTATCATGATGCACGCAGGCATCGTCGGCAGAACTGGTCATCACACCAGCTTTAAGAGCGTCAAGGAACTCACTTTTTGCCAATACGGCTATATCGGAAGCCGGATCCTTCTCATAAAATCCAGACAGACGCATCGCATAACGCAGACGGAGCGAATTGGCGAACTTCCTCCACGCCTCAATGTCACCGTTGAACATCGGATCGCTGTCAATCGCTTTGGCTGTCACGTCAAACTGCCCGGCAGCCGCCTTCAGTTCTTTGAAGAACAAGCGGTAGAGTTCCTCCTGAGTGTCATATTTCGGCTGCGATACTCCGGTCAGGTGTCCCAAGCCGGCCTCGGTATATGGCACATCACCATAGTAATCCGTCAATAGCGAACCAACATATACGCGGAATATACGCAGGGCCGCGTTGACATTCACCTGCTCCTTATCACCATCCGTATGTGCGATAGCATCCGTCAGGTTGCGGAACGCAGCCGTGTACAGGTTATTCCACGGACGTGCCATCTCATTATCATCCATACGATGCTGACCACCATAATTCGTGGTGTTCCAGCAACCCATGAGATGCTGCGTAAAGGCATAAGTATAGAGACGATGAACGTCCACATAGTTCATATCACCGAATATCTGCAACTCCGCGTACGAGAGCTGGAAAGCGGGATTGATAGTTTCCGCCTTGGTGAAATCGGTATTGATCTCCTCGTAAATCTTGTCGGAGCAAGAAGCGAGAACAACTGCACATGCAAGCAGTATATAAAGATTCTTTTTCATAAGCTTTCTCCTTTCAATTTTAATCATTCCATTATCATTTACGAGGTTAGAACTTAATATTAAAATTCAGACCGTAGCTCCTGCGGCTGGGTAGCGAACCATACTCCAGACCGAGGCCGGACGTATTATACTGTGCATCAGGATCGATATCCTTGATATTCTTCCACACGATGAACGGGTTACGCGCTACAAAGCTGATTCCCACGTGCTTCACGATACCTTTCTTATCGAGCCATTCTTTCGGGAAATCAAGGCTCAGGGTAAGTTCGCGGCACTTGATGTATGAGTTATCATAGATAAACATCTCAGGGGACTTACGTGACACCTCATACCAGTAGTCTTCGGGGTTGACATAGATATTGTTTTCTTTCCATGTACCACTTGCCTTATCCCAATACACACCATCCACAAGGTATCCGTTGTATTGCCCCTGATTGACTTCAGCATTTCTCNNCCGGCAGCTTTACGGGCCTCTTCGGAAGCGTACCATTCGGCACGTCCGACAAGTGTCTCTTTGGCTTTACCTGTCTCGAATGCAGCGCGCTCGGACATAGAGAAGAGGTCAGCACCGACCTTGACATCAAACAAGGCGGTCAATGTAAGCATTCTCCAACGGAGCGTTGTGCTCAAACCACCGGTCCAGTCCCATTGTGCGTTACCGAGCACCTTGTTCTCTGTCGTGAATGTAGGCAAACCGGTATTAGCGTCCACAATCACACGTCCGTCAGCATTACGCGCCAGAGCAGGACCGCAGATTGAACCGTACTGCTCGCCTTCACGAGCTGAGACATACACATTACACCAGGTTGCTTTTGCCAACTCCAGTTCGGTAGTACCTTCGGTCAACGCGAGCACCTTGTTGTTATTCTTCGACCAGTTGATGTTCAAATCCCAGCTGAAGTCCTTGGTCTGCACGATGCGCGAACCGAAAGTAATCTCAAAACCTTGGTTAAGGATAGCACCGGCGTTAATCAGACGATAGTCATATCCGCTTGTCGGCGATGTAGCCATCGCAATAATCTGGTCACGAGAAGTCTGATGATAGAACGTGAAATCGAGACTGATACGATGGTTGCACCACTTGGTCTCAAAACCAGTCTCCCACGAACGGGTACGTGTCGGTCTGAGGTCCGGGTTGGGAACCAGATTGCCATAAACCGAACCAATCGTATACCCCGATGTACCGAACTGCGATTTACTGTAACGCAGTCCCAACTGATACGGATCGGTATCACTACCCACCTCAGCCCAGCTCAAGCGCAACTTACCGTAAGGCAGCACTTTGCGGTTGCTCTTGATCAGTTCGGAGAACACCCACGATGCGCTAACAGAAGGATAGACATACAGGTTCTTGCCGCTGGCAAGTGAAGATGATTTGTCACCACGTACCGTAGCGTCCAAGTACAACATGTGACGCCAACCAAGGTTAGCCGAACCGAACACAGATACAATACGCTTCTTGTAAGCATTCTCCTCAACCGACTGGTCTTGGAAACTGGCAATCGTAACTATTTCACGCATACCCATATCCGTACCGGTATTCACGGTCGTATGGTTGTTCACGTTATATATGTTGGCACCTGCTGTAGCCGTGAAGTCAAAATCGCCCCATGTATCCGTATAAATAGCTAACAGTTCTGCATTGAACATGCGGTTATTGAAGAAACTGTTCTGCAGACGACCGGACTCATAACCCGGTGTGGTCGGATACTTGAAGTCAGAGAACTGAAAGCGGTTGAGTTCAGCACCAACCGTTGCCTGAATCTTCAATTGCGGGATAATGTTATACACAATCTTGCCGTTCATACGGAACAGGTCCTTGTATGACTGGTTCTTGTTCTTATTGATATCCCAATACGGATTGACATTATATGGATCCATACCGTTCCAGTTCTGGTACTCTCCGTCTGCCGTCTGGTAGTTCTTGAGCCACTGCTGGTCATATGTTGTGGATAGCGTCATGAGGTTCTTGCCCACATTTGACTTGTCGTCACCCAGTGCCGGACGGTTCTTCACATCTTCGTGCGTATAGTTCACCGTAAAATCCAGATCCACCGGACCGATTGAAGTGTTCGCACGCAAGTTCAATGTGTTACGGCTCATGTTGGAGTTAGGCAGAATATCCTTGTTACGCATGTCCGTGTATGTAAAACGGATACCGGTACGACCTGTATTCATTGACACGACTGCGGTATTAGTGGCAGTAAGGCCCAGTTCGAAGAAGTTCGCCGTATTGTTCGGGATAATCTTGAACGGATGCTCCTGACCGTCGAAATAACGGAGTGTCAGTCCCTCATCGGCTTTCGGCCCCCAAGACTTGTTGGTGTTGCTTACGGCATCAATGTTATACATACCTTCCGAACCCATGCCATATACCTGCTGTACGTTGTCCCACTTGCTAAGTTGGCTATCGAACGTCAGTGTTCCGTTGTACTCTACCGACCATTTGGAATCGCCGGTATCAGCCTTTTTCGTGGTGATAAGAATTACACCGTGGCTGGCACGGCTACCATATAGTGCGGCAGCTGCCGGACCTTTGAGAACAGACATCGTCTCGATGTCATCCGGGTTGATGGAAGAAATTCCGTCACCCAGATCATAACCGCCCTCTGTGCCAGCCGAACCGTAGTTCGTGTTGTCCATCGGCACACCGTCAATCACGTACAGAGGCTGGTTGTTACCGGTCATCTCGGTCGTACCACGCAGCATAACGCGCGTCGAACCCGATGCACCGCCGGCAGTCCCTTGTACCACCAGACCGGCTACACGACCGGCGAGCGAGTTAGCCACATTGGTCTCTTTGGCTTTGGTCAGGTCTTCACCTTTCACCTCACCGACCTCATAGCCCAAAGCTTTCCTGTCACGCTTGATACCCATTGCGGTCACCACAACCTCCGAGAGCACCTCCGTGTCCTCGTGCATAGTGACGTCGATAGTGTTACTTGTAACAGGGATGGTCTGTGCGCTGTACCCCATATACGAGAACTCCAGTTCATCACCGATGTTCGCTTCGATGGAATAATTACCGTCAAAATCGGTAATCGTACCGCGCGTGGTTCCTTTGACGAGTACACTGGCACCGATTAACGGACCGTCAGCATCAACGACTGTACCCGTCACCATGTTTTGTGCAAATGCTATGCCCGTCACACCCAGAAAGAGCGCTATGAGACATAACACGCGTCTAAATTCAGAAATCATGCAATTAGATTTTTTAGTTAATATGATTGGTTATCGTTTACGTTTATTTTCTGCTCGACTCCGGCGCAGAGTTATATATCGACTGCAGCGTGTACCCGGGGTCATTGTTCTCCCATGAGTCCACCATAGCACGCACTGCCTGCTCACCGTTGCCAATATACCTTCCTGTAGCGTGATTAATCACGCCAAAGCCGTCAGCACCAGCCTTGCTATTGCCGTTGTCCCAGTATAGAGCGGCTATACGGCGGTCACGCATTGCTTTGCAGACGTAGCGGAAATAGTACAGACGGAACTCCTCATCGGCCTGACTCGCACGGCGCACAGCACCGAACTCACCGAAATATACGGGAATCCCGCGACGGACATACATGTTAAACAGACGGTTCAGCATACCTACGTAAGCGTCCTCCCCTACTCCTGGAACGACATCGACACCTGTATGCCCCCACTCATTCTTCTCAGCCGCGCCGGCATAATCCCATGGGTCATAACTATGTACGGCCACCATCAGGCGGTTTTCCACCTCATCAGTCGGCAGCACCAGGTTTTCCACCGTGAGATCAGGGTTGGTCACATACCCGGGCACACCGATATAGCGTGTGGCATTCTGACCACCACCGGCACGAATAGCATCCACGCACACTTGGTTCCACTCATTCAGCACGCGGTACTGCGCACCACCGTCGGTGCGGTTGGCACCATTGCCCCATCCGCCGTCCTGGATCTCGTTAAGTGTCTCAAACACAAGGTATTCGCCTTCATTGGCAAAACGCTTGGCTATCTGCAGCCACACCATCGTCAACTCCTGCTTGATACGCTGATTCTTTTCTTCATCAGCTACTGCTCCAGGCAAGTCAAGCCAATGGAAGCCCTTGCTGGGAGTGTCTGCGGCACCAAAACCGTCATGATGGATATTGATGATTACAATAAGTCCGGCCTTGTGCGCCATACTCACCAGTTCCGCCACGCGGTCCAACCATGCACGTTCAATCGTATAGGTCGGAGCCGGACCGATGTGTCCCATCCAGGTTACGGGGATACGTACAGACTTGAAACCGGCTTTCGCAACGCCATTGAAGGTCTGCTGTGTGGCGGCTTTATTGCCCCAGCCTTCCTCGTACGAACAGCCGTCATAATGAGCGTCCATCTGGTTGCCGAGGTTCCAGCCTATGCCCATGGACATACAGAACTTGACAGCCTCATTGTCCATCGGACGTGTTTTCTTCTGCTGTTGCTCCTGCGCCTCGCATGCTGCCAGACCAATCAGGAGAGCAATGATTGCAATTGTTAGCTTTTTCATGATATTATTGATTTATTGAATAGTCGGCTAAGTTGCCAATATATCCAGCCGCCTAGTATCCTAGATATTTATCGTATACTCATGCCTTCCCGGCTCATAGGGCAGTACGGTCGGTTTGTCCGCACGCTGTTTGCCGTTAGGGTTCTTAACCGTAATCACGTACTCTGCGTCGCGCCACTTGCGGGTCACCTTGTATTCCTTCAGGTCACCAGGGATACACGGATCAACCTTCAGTCCCTCATAGGTCGGATGGATACCCAGGATATACTGACTGACGGTCAGCCAGTTCCATGCTGCGGTACCGGTCAGCCAGCTGTTCTTGCCCTCACCGGGCTTGGCAGCTTCCTTACCGGCCACCATCTGGCAATATACGTACGGCTCTACCTTGTGCAGGTCCTGATCCTTGATCCATGCCGGAGCAATCTTCTTGTACAGCGTCCAGGCGTCGTTACCACGGCCGGCAAGTACCTGCGCGATAATCACCCACGGGTTGTTATGGCAGAAGATGCCGCCGTTCTCCTTGTATCCTGCCGGATAGGTCGATTGCTCACCCAGTTCTATATGGTAGGTCGTATATGCCGGCCAGTTCAGCACCATGCCGTGCTCGCTGTCCAGCAGCTCGGCGGAGCTGTCCAGTGCTTTCTCCGGCATGCCTTGCTCTGCACCGATACGCGCCATAGCGCACCAACCCTGGCTCTCAATGAATATCTTGCCTTCCTCGTTCTCAGCTGAGCCAACTTTGTTGCCGTAGTAGTCATATGCTCTCAGGTACCATGCGCCGTCCCAGCCGTACTTCTCCACAGCCTGACACATCTTCTCTATCTCACGTTCCGCGCGAGCTATTTCTTGGGCATTGGCCATTGGCTTTTGGCCGTTGGCTGCTAATGGCCTGTTTTTTAAAAGCTCCACGTACTGGCGTCCGCAGAACACGAACAGACCGGCAATCATCAGGCTCTCCGCCTTGCTGCCTTCGTTCTTGTTGCCTGTGGTCTGGAACGATTCGTTCGGGTCGTTGGAGAAGCAGTTGAGGTTCAAGCAGTCGTTCCAGTCGGCACGACCGATGAGCGGCAGTCCGTGAGGGCCGACGTTCTCCACCACGTGGTTGAAACTGATACGCAGGTGCTCCATCAGGCTCACCTCGCTGCCCGGCTGGTTGTCCCATGGCACAAGTTCGTCCAATATGCTGAAGTCACCCGTCTCGCGGATATACGCCGTCGTGCCAAAGATGAGCCACATCGGGTCATCATTGAATCCGCCACCTATGTCGTTGTTGCCACGCTTGGTCAGCGGCTGGTACTGGTGATAGCAACCGCCGTCGGGGAACTGGGTGGATGCTATATCTATTATACGCTGGCGTGCACGTGAGGGCACCTGGTGAACAAATCCCACGAGGTCCTGATTGGAGTCGCGGAAACCCATGCCACGGCCTACACCGCTCTCGAAGAACGATGCCGAACGCGAGAAGCAGAACGTAATCATGCACTGGTACTGGTTCCAGATGTTCACCATCCGGTTCAGACGCTCGTCGCTGCTCTGTACGCTGTACTTGCTCAACAGCTCATCCCACAATGCACAGAGTTCGGCAAACGCTGCATCCACAGCCTCTACCGTAGCAAAACGCTCGATTATCGCGTGCGCGTGTACTTTATTAATTATATGATGGTCTTTCTCGCCCAGCGAAGTCAATAATTGGCTCTTGACCATTGGCTCTTGGCTATTGGCAGCTAATGTCAAATGGCTAATGGATAATGGCCGAGTTTCGAATTTCGCATTCTGCTCGTTCTCCGCATACCCGAGCACGAAGATAAAGTCCTTGCTCTCGCCCGGCTTCAGTTCGACTTCCACATAGTGGCTGGCTATCGGACTCCAGCCATGTGCCAGACTGTCGGTAGCCTTGCCGTCCAGTACGGCCTGCGGTTCGCTAAGTTCATTATACAGACCTACGAACGACTCACGGTCGGTGTCATAGCCGTCCGCCTTGGCATTCGTCAGTGCGTAATAGGCATAATGGTCACGACGCTCCTTGTACTCGGTCTTATGATAGATAGCGGTGCACTCCGCCGAACGCTCAATCTCCACTTCTCCCGTTGAAAGGTTGCGCTGGAAGTTCTCGCCATCGGTGGCGGCGTTCCACAGGCACCACTCGGTATAGCTGAACAACTTGAGACGCTTGGCTTCGGTGGTGGTGTTCTTAAGCGTCACTTTCTGTACCTCCGCCCAAGTCTTCAACGGAACAAAGAAAAGCACGGATGCCTCCACGCCGTTCTTGCTGCCCGTGATACGTGTATAGTTCAGACCGTGACGGCACTCGTAGCTGTCAAGCTTTGTCTTGCACGGCTTCCATCCGGGATTCCAAACCGTATCACCGTCTTTCAGATAGAAATAACGTCCGACTGAATCCATCGGCACGCTGTTGTAACGGTAACGGGTTATACGGCGGAACTTGGCATCCTTGTAGAAGTCATAGCCTCCGGCGGTATTGCTTATCAGTCCGAAGAAATCCTCATTGCCGAGGTAGTTGATCCAGGGGAATGGTGTTTGGGGATTGGTGATGACATATTCGCGATTTGCATCATCAAAATGTCCGTATTCTTTGCGTGTCATGATATAGTGTTTGAAAATATGATGCAAAATTACTGCTTTTTTCCTACATAGACAAATACTTTTCCGACCGATACTATGCGTTTTTTGCAAAAGCAATATATCATTCTCTTACACGGCTTTCAAATATGCTTTACAACATAAAAAACGCCTTCTATGCTCCAACAAGTTTTACATTTTCAGACAAAAAAATGCATATTGCTTGCATATGTCATTTTTTTTTTGTAACTTTGCTTTCGCTTTCACTAAAAGTCAAATGCCATGCGCGAAACGCTGAACGAAATATCGCGAATAGAACCTCTGGACGTGTTCTACGTCGGCGAACGTGTCAAGACCTACTTCGAGTATCCGTCCCACTGTCATGAGGTATATGAGCTCAACTTTGTTGAGAACGGCGCCGGCGTGGTACGCACGATTGGCGACAGCCGCGAGACTATCGGCAATCTTGACCTCGTACTAATCACCGGCAGCAAACTCGTACATATCTGGGAGCAAGGCACCTGTCCGGAGCACGAGATCCACGAGATAACCATTCACATCGACCCTGACACCTTCCGCGGACCGGTAATAGACAAACGCGCATTCGCATCTATCCGCAGGATGATTGAACGTGCACAACGCGGACTGGCATTCCCCGAGGCAGCGATACAGATTGTACGCGAGGATATACTCAATCTCGCCCGCAGCACCGACAACTTCGCATCAGTAATACGTCTGCTTAACCTGCTCTACCGTCTTTCTCTGGTCGAAGGCGCTAAAGAACTCTCGTCCTCTTCGTTCGTCAATGCCTCGGAAAGCAACGAAGACGAGCGCGTGCGGAAAGCCAAGGAGTATATAGCCTCCAACTACATGCACGACATCTGCTTGCAGGAACTGGCAGACATCGCACACATGTCGGCGGAATCCTTCTCGCGTTTTTTTCGCAACAAGACCGGCCGTACCCCCAACCGTTACCTCATCGACTACCGTCTTGGCATAGCGGCACGCATGCTGCTGACAACCAAGCTCTCGGTGTCAGAGATAGGTTTCTCCTGCGGCTTCAACACATTGAGCCACTTCAACCGACTGTTCCGCGAATCGAAAGGCTGCACACCGTCCGAGTTCAGGGAGCAGTTCTAAGACTGAAGTGTTCAAGGTTGTTCAAAAAACATCTTGAACCATCCTAAACCACAAAAATACTTCAGGAATTATATCTATTGATTACCTCCGTGGCATCCGCCTGCATCTGCTTGGCGAGGCTGTGCGGTGCCAACACGCGCAGTTCGGCGCCAAAGGTGCGGAGCTGCTGGATAAAATCAAACGTCGGCGCAATGTAGAATTCAAACACTATGCCGTCCGGCTGTGTGAGGAACGGCTGCGCCTGCTCAGCCGACAACTCACGCTGCGAGTGATGCAATGGCAGCGTACGCAGATACAACGCAGCCCGAGGCTTGGCCTCTATGCGCAACAGGCATGGTTCGGCGTTGCGGAACACGCCATAATAATCGGCAAAGAACGTTTCCGGGGAAAAGCCCTGCGGGATAGCAAAATCGCCGTCCAGCACATGCAGGTCAACTATTCGGTCAAGCGCATATACGCGTATCTCGTCCGGATGGGTGGAGGCCTCTCCCACTACGTACCAGCGTTGCTTGAACACGCGCAGACAGTACGGAGAGAAGAACATGTCGTAGTCATTGTTGCGGTCAAACGAATGGTAGGTTATCAGCAGTTGTTTGCGCGCACGAATAGCACGCATGATGGTCGTCAGATACTGCGTACCGGCAGGTATGGACTCGAATAGTATGCTGTTCTCAACGTCCTCCGCCTCATCCAGTGTCGCCTTGAACGAGAACGCCGAAACGATATACCGGCGCATATCATCCCAACGCTGAGTATCCTCGTCACTGTCAATATAGTAGTAGTTCGCTCTGCGGTTACACCTGATATTGATACCGAACAAGGTGAGTATATCATCCTTGTAGCGATGGAACTTACGTACTGGGAAAACCTGTTCCCCGTACTCGTTAATAGCCGAGTGTGCCCAACGGCGGTCGATATCCTCCTTGCTAAGATGACCGGAAGCTATCGTATCAACAAGCCAGATGTAGATTTTGAAAACTTGAGCGGGACTCATATTCTGTTAAGGTTTAGCATTCAGTAAGGCCAGCGCATACAGTTTCATCTGGCGAAGCATGGCCGCCAGACCGTTGCTGCGCGTGGGAGAAAGGTGTTCTTGAAGACCAATCTCCTTGACGAAATACAGGTCAGCATCCACAACATCCTTGGGCGTCTGGTTATTCAGCACGCGCAACAGCAGAGCGGCTATACCTTTTACGAGTATCGCATCACTGTCCGCCTGATAGACAATCCTGCCGTCCTGCATCGATGCTACAAACCACACCTGCGACTGACAACCTTCAATCAGGTTCTGCTTGGTGCGAAGTTCATCCGGGAAAGGCGGCAGAGCACGCCCATACTCCACCAGCAGTTCGTAGCGGTCCATCCAGTCATCCATCATGGAGAACTCGTCAATAATCTCGTTTTGTATCTCGTTAATCGTCATCGTTGATTATTCGGTTATATAGTATATCCGCCAACTGCTCGTCAGCCGTTATGTCTATCGTTCCGTCAATGGCAGTAGGTGCATCAATAATATAATCCGCCTGCTCGTAGTATGGAACCCGTGCCTCCAGCTGGGGACGGATGACATCCAAGATCTCTGCCGCATCCTTGCCGTGCAGCAGCGGACGCTCTTTCAGATTGGTCAGCGCCAGCCTTTGCGCAAGGTGATGCGGCTGCCAGCGCAAGTAGAACGATGTGCCGAGTTCCTTAAGACATTCCATGTTATCCTCCCAGCACGGATAACCTCCGCCGGTGGCATAGATAACTTTCTCTATGGGCAGTTCAGCCAGATCCTCCAGCACATACTTCTCTTTGCGACGGAACTCTCCGACACCGTATGTGCGGATATAGTCCGCCGGTGACAGACCGTGGATCTCATGAAAAGCGTCATCCAGATCTACAAAGTGCCAGCCTAACTTCTCTGCCAGCATGCGGCCGACAGTAGTCTTGCCGGCGCCCATGTAACCTATGAGATAGATGGGGTAAACCATTAGCTTTTAGCCATTAGCCATTGGCTGTTTTATTTCGGAGACTCGTCTTCACGGAAGTTCTCACGCCAGAGCAGCTTGCCGTTCAGTACATACGCCTCTGGCAGAACCATCGTACGCGGTGCTGGTATATTGCGGATAAGTGTCCAGTCTTCGGCATAGACGCGTGCAAAGGACGCGCATTTGGGTGCACATTGCGAACGGATAAGCAGTACACTGTCACCCGGCTCGTAATAATACAGGTCAATATATGAACTGTCTGCCAGCACAAAGCGTGTGGTCTCACCGTGCTGCTCAATGTTGATGTCACCGCCTATGAGATAGAGATAGTCCTTTGGAAGAATCGCTCCGTTGGACCGAATCTTCATCTCCTGCGCCCTAAGCGAATAGCAGAAGAGCAGGAACAGTATCCATATGATTATTCTACCCTTTGACAAATTTTCAAATTTTCCATACGGCGTTAGCCGATCGTTCGAGGCTTTAGCCGAGATTAGAAATTCTCAAATCTTCCAGCAGTGCCACTGCATACGCAGCTATTCCTTCCTTACGTCCGACGAAACCAAGATGCTCGGTGGTGGTGGCCTTGACGTTGACACGGTTGTCCTCCACGCCCATCACTTCCGCCAGACAGTGCTGCATCTGCGGGATATACGGCAGCAGCTTGGGCGCTTGCGCACAAACGGTGCAATCGCAGTTGCCGAGTTCATAACCTGCCTCACGCACCATTGCCATCACCTTGCGCAACAGAATCTTGGAGTCAATCCCTTCATACTCATTGCCCTTGGTGTCGGGAAAATGGTAGCCTATATCCCGCATAGCCGCAGCGCCGAGTATGGCGTCGCATAATGCGTGGATAAGCACGTCGGCATCGGAGTGACCGTCCAGTCCCAACTCATACGGAACGCAGATGCCACCTAACCACAATTGACGGTTAGGGGCAAATGCATGCACGTCATATCCGAAGCCTATTCTCATAACATTGGCTGTTGGCCGTTAGCCATTGGCTATTATTTTTTATTGTTTACGAGGTCCTTGATACCTGCAAGGTCAAAGCCCAGCGTGAAACGCATGGTCTGATCCAAGGGGTTGGTCGGAGCGGTAGCTATCGTATAGGCGAAGTCCAGCATGAAGATTGACAGATGGAAACCTGCGCCGACCTGTACCAGACGACGGTTGCCCTTGATAAAGTCTTCGTGAGAATAACCTACGCGGCCGAAGAACTGACGGTTATAGGAATACTCGACACCTACACCCCAGCCTACCTCTTTGAACTCCTCAGATGCTCCGAGAGGTGCATCAGCGAACGACTGGAAAATGCCTTTCACAGAGGTCAAAGCCGAGTAATCCTCCGTTGTGTATTGGTTTGTCGTAGAATTCATCGGGTCGTTCGGATCAAAATTCGGTGCGAACTTCGACTTCTTGGAAGGTACCATCAGTTTACGTGCTTCAACGGTGAATTGCAGGCGGTTGTAAGCATCACACGGTAACTCATATGCGGCACCTATACGCAGTGTCGCAGGAATGAAGTTCTGCGTACGGTCGTTATAGGACAGCTTGCCACCCAGATTCTGCAGGTTCAAGCCGGCGCTAATATAACTGTCACCCATAGGCAATGCTATCGGCTGCTTGTAATATACAGATATGTCTGCTGCAGCAGTAACAGCTGCATGATAAATCTCCGCATTGTTGTCCGTCGAAGCTTTCATACCATTAGTAAGGTCGGAGTAGATAAGGCGTAGAGCAACACCCATAGACACATACTCATGCAATTTACGCGAGTAGGAAGCGTCCAAAGAGAACTCATGCGGATGAGCCTCGCCCAACAAACGAGCCTCCTGGTCAGTCATCTGCACCTCACCCATGGTGAAGTAGGTCAGTGACATAGCCACAGCCTGTACGTCGTCCCATTTGAAGAAACCTGAGATATATGCCAGGTTAATGTCCGTAACACCAAGTTTGCGCAACCATGGTGTATAGGATGCATTGATACCGCCGCGCATGTCCATAAATGCATACTTGGCAGGGTTCCAATACTGGGAGTTCATATCCGGGTTGGTAGCCACACCGGCGTCACCCATAGCCGCACCGCGTGCGTCAGGAGTGATACTGAGTGAAGGCTGACCCGTGATAATGGGGTTGTTGTAATCAGCAGTTGCTTGTGCAAGTGCCGGCATAACTGCCAACAACATTGCTACGATAACTAAAAAGGATTTTTTCATTTTATTCATTTGGTTTGTTTGATGTTCAGTTGTGTTAATCAGCTTTAGATGCCGATAGATAAACTTTCTTAAAGTTGCTTCATAGGCAAATCAATTTCATTTACTATTTTTTCATTTACCATTTTGGCATTTATTTCTCCATAACAATCAGTTTGCCGGCTTTGCCGGTAGAATCTCCGTTAGAGGTCGTGAATGCAACACGATACATATATACGCCCGGAGTCAGATGCATATTATCCACGGCAAACGAGTGCTGCTCGGTGCCTTTGCGTGCAGAGTGATAGACCAGTTCCCCTTGTGGTGAATAGACATACACATTCACCTCTATCAGTTCATCGGGCTGGTCGTAGTCAACTTGGAAATGCATGGCTTCGCCCACACGCAACGGATTAGGATAGGCCACGATGGAATACATAGTCGGTTCCAGACCTTTGATGACATTGAAGGAGAGCGCTGCCGTAGCACTGTTGTTGAGCAAATCCCATGCGCGGAACGTAAGCGTGTGCTGTCCCTCATCCAGATTGGTCAGACGGTAGCTGACCTTGCCGGACTGATACGAACCCGACGACTCGTAATAGTCGTTGACCACATACATCTGGTTGGGATTGGCATCAATGGTGAGCATCAGGTCATGACCAATGCCGGAACCCACAGTATTTATACCGTGCTCGTCATAAATATCTGCATAGAAATGCGGATTCTCAGTCGTCTTGTCACCATTGCGGAAACTCGGCGTATTCAAGTAAATGGTCAACTCCGGACCTATGGTATCGACAATTGCCACGGACGAAGAACCACCTACCACAAATGACTCAAAGTGCCCCACACCTTCACCATTCACGCTGTCCAAAGCGTAATATGTAATACGTCCGTTTCCGAAATTATAGCGGATATCCTTGGGCACCATAAACGTATAGTCAAAATGCCCTTTGTCGACGCGTGCACGACCCTGATAGAGAGTGTTGGGATAATCGTTGTAGGTATACGTTATTTTTTTCGCCGGGTCAGTCTGATCATTATCCAGCGTTGTCACCTGCTGTAGTTTGTCCATCAGGGTGATATTCACCACACCGTTGAAGTCACGAGCCGTATCACCGTCCTCATTCTCTATCCATCCCTTGAAGGTATGCAGAGTGAGCGCATTGAGGGTGTCGGAGGCTTGCTCTGTGCGTACGCGATAATCGGAGGGATAATGTAGACGAATGGCCGGATCACCGAGCAGGATATAGGCCAGCTTGTTCTTGTCCGAACCCGTTCTGTTCTTGGCTATACGGCATGCCTCTCCTATAGTCATTCTATAGGAAAAGTCGTTCTTGTGCCCGAACAACGTATCGCATAGGTTGTAGTTGATCTCCTTGTTCTGGCTTGCATATACTGTACGACACGCGGACATCACAGCTATGGCTCCGCCGATCGGATTGATGACAGCCTCCTCACTGGCACTCTGCTCCTGGGCATCGAAATGCGCAAATCCGCAGGTTGCCAGCATCCAGAAGCCAAGATTGGTATTTGTCATCATTCGGCATTCGCGCAATGTGAGCAGCATTTCGGATGAAATATTGTTGTAACCGCCGTGACCGGAGTAATCCATAAACAGCACACCGTCATTGAGCAGGTTCGAGAAACGAGTCTTTGCCAGAGGCGAACTCTCGCCGGATGCGTTGACCTCCTGCGGGTAGGCATCTATATACACCTTGTTGACAACAAACGCTTCATTACGCAGACGTACACGCTCCGCCGCCAGGTCTGTAATCTTGGTATGCAGGTTACCGTCCCCGTCATCAGCAGCGAAAACCAGTTGCTGACGCCATTTGCCGGGATTCTCGTTACGCAGATATGCGACTATCTTGTCTGCCACGCTGTTCGCCGTTTCTGCGTCCCTTACCGGCAAACGTCCGACACCTATGTCCATTCTGCCCTGCGTGTCGGAAACGCCCTCATTATCATCCAGGAAACCGAAGTAATCATCCGTTGCATAAGCATCCGTCTCCACCTCGCTGTTCATAGCCTGATAAGTAAGCAGGATATTCGGACCGGATGTAGGCATAAGTTTGCGGTTGTCGTACGAGCCATCCCCCAGAAGCAGAAGCGATTTGGGCTTCTGTACATCACTGGCAGCCCGGTCGTAGAGCATCTTCATTATCCAACGGTAGGCTGTGGCATCCGGCGTGCCGGAGGAGAACTCGTTGTACACCTGCTGGTCTGTTACCACAGCTGTAGTCATGGCATCATACTGCGCATGGGCGTTGGCTATAGTGCGCGCCGCAGGAATAAACTGCTCCGGACAGATGACTACAAGGTCAATATTACTGAGCGCATGCAGGTTCTGATTCGTAACAGGACCTTCTATCACGGGTTTATACCATCCGGAAGACTGGTTCGGCTTGACAGCAAGTACTGTTTGCAGGGTGGAATTAGAGCCGACAAAAGAAAGCTTACCCGAACTGAGTGTGGCAGGGATACGTTGGATTGAAGTAGGATTGGTTATATCCCACAACTGTACATCCCCCGAAGCGTTGGAGAGCGTATAACGTGTGTTGCCCGCAGCATTCAGATGCTCTGTATTCGTCATCACCATCTGCTGACCGCTCATCACCATTCGGCATGTTGCGGACATCTCTATGAAATTGAGATAACCACGGCTACCGGAGGCGGAATTGGCAAATGTCAGACGGAACTGCTGAGTACCCGTACCGTTAACAGGCAAGGAAAAGCGATCATCCAACTCATTGGTGGTAGCTTTGGTGTAGAAGTCAGAAGTTGAGATCGCCTCGGTCACGCATTCGCGCGAATGCGCACCAACAGACATTGTGAACTTGGACTGCGCGGCAGAAGCGCCTGCAACACGGCAACGTATGTCCAGATTTGAAGCGGATACAATGTCGTGGAAGGGGAACGAAACGGTCAGGCTCTTGCGCAAATTATTGAACTGCTCACCATAGAACTCCCGTCCGCCACCTGCCTTGCCGGATATATCCACAAGGTTGACGGAATCAAGGTCATGCACCATATATGCGGTGTACGTATCAGCAGTATAGATGGCACTTGTCAGTTCGGTAGCCGTAGAAATGAAACGCTGCTCACCGGCATTATCCGTCATGAAGTAGTAGCCGTAGCGACTGTACGGGTTGCGCGTATGGACAAAATGCCCGCCTGTATAATCCCAACGGTCCGGACCTTGCGCATAAAACAAGATATAGTCACCGGAATTGAACACACCGTCATCGCCCTTGTTCATGTAGAAGGCGACAGAAGGCAAATCGTCATGCTTATCCTGCAAGAAATCCTGATAAAGGGCCGCACCTCCATAGCCGTATATGCGCACATTGGCCGGTGTGAGTCCGGCAGCAGCAATCTCGTCGTACGTGAGACAATGCACACCCGTCTCGGACACACGCAGCTTCACCCACGTGCCGCTTGCCAGAACGGAGCGCGTAGTGTAAGTATGCGCTGTGATGCTTATAGTAGCAAGCATCAGCAGAGTTAATATGACGGATAATCGTTTCATTTTATCTTGCAATATAAAGTCTCCTCTTCGCCGCTCGTACACCGAACTATATCTTCAACCTGCAATTGCCACGGCGTCTGCCGACAGGCTATATAAATCAGGTCTCCCTGACGAATGGTCACCAGATCGCTCACGCGGGCTACTGCATCGGCAAACGCTTGCCCAGTTTCTAAGGGTGCACTAACAGCCTGCCCCACCCTGTTTCCGCCTCTGGCAACAGACCATTCGCTGCATACTATCGGCAGACTGCCATCCTTGACCAGTTGCCATGCACCTATAGCCAGAGAATTCTCAAAAGCTACCGCTTCTGTCCAGGAAGCGCCACGGCTCTTTGCCTGACGGAGCAGGTCTGCAGCAAAAAAATCCATCCCCGGGGCAACAGCATCGTAATAGCGTGCGGCAAATCGCGGAGCTATACTCCTGCCCAGACGCGACACGCGCAACACCCAACATGGCAAAGCCTGCAAATCACCTGTTGCCTCCGGTACGAATAACGGCTTACGGTTCACCAGCATCGATGAGTCACTCTTGAGAACTACATTTTCACAGCCGTCGTAATATGTCACGCCTACAATCTTCACAACATTTCCGCAGAAAGAGCAGACAAAGTTACAAAATTATTTTGATATATGCAAGCCTGACGAAAATTTTGTATATTTTTTGCCAAATTTCGACATATTTGATTAGCAAACACGTTCAACAAATGAGGCTAACAGATGCCGTAACCGGCATAAAGTGCCTCATTGTCTCCGCTTTCCCCATCACAACTTTACAAGTTGCGTTGGGGCCCCGTTACTTGGCACGGATGAACAGCTGCACAGGCGTGCCGTTAAAATCCCACCATTCACGCAGTTTATTCTCTAGAAAACGACGATACGGCTCCTTGACATACTGCGGCAGGTTAGCGAAAAACACGAAGGTGGGTATCTGGGTATTAGGCAATTGTGTGCAATACTTGATTTTGATGTATTTGCCCTTTGTGGCAGGTGGCGGATAGTTCTCTATCAGAGGCAGGAAGTTCTCGTTGAGTTTGGCTGTAGGCATCTTCCTGTTCTTGTTCTCATAGACATGCAGAGCCGTCTCCATCACCTTGAAGATGCGTTGTTTGGTAACCGCCGAAGTGAAGATAATCGGGAAATCGGTGAACGGCGCCAGACGCTCACGGATAGCGTTCTCATAGCCTTTGATATCAGCATTGGTCTTGCTCTCAATCAGATCCCACTTGTTCACGCAAACGACGAGACCTTTCTTGTTCTTCTGTATAAGCGAGAAGATGTTCAGATCCTGCGCCTCAATACCGCGAGTAGCGTCAATCATCAGGATGCAGACATCGGCATTCTCTATCGCACGGATGGAACGCACCACACTGTAATACTCCAGGTCCTCCGTCACTTTGGCTTTCTTTCGGATACCCGCGGTATCCACAAGGTAGAAGTCCTTGCCGAACTTGTTGTAGCGCGTATAGATACTGTCCCGTGTCGTACCTGGGATATCCGTAACAATGGTACGCTCCTCACCTATAAACGCATTCAGGATACTGGACTTGCCTGCATTAGGGCGCCCTACGATTGCAAAACGAGGCAGATCTTCTATATCCTCGTCACCGGTATCGGACTTGAAGCGCGAACATATTTCGTCCAACAGGTCACCGGTGCCCAGACCGTTCTCGGCACTCAGGATATACGGTTCGCCCAAACCGAGTTTATAGAACTCCGGAGCACCGTACTGCTGCTCAAAAGAGTCGATCTTGTTGACCGCCAGCACGGTGGGCTTGCCTGCCTGTCGCAGCAGATGCGCCACCTCCTGGTCAAACTGCGTGACGCCTTCGTTAACGTCCACTACCAGCAGCACGACATCCGCTTCACGGATGGCAAGATTGACCTGCCGGTTGATTTCCGACTCAAACGTGTCATCCGAGTTGACGACCCAGCCGCCGGTGTCGATGACACTGAACTCTCTGCCGCACCACTCCGCCTTGCCGTATTGTCGGTCACGGGTAGTGCCTGCGGTGTTGTTTACGATGGCACGACGCGTGCCAGTCAGTCTGTTAAACAGGGTCGATTTCCCTACATTGGGACGCCCCACTATCGCCAAAATATTCGCCATTGTTTTTGTATTTATGTTGGTTTGCTAAATTATTGCTGTTCCTAAGTTACCACCAGTTGACTTTCTTGTTGGTAGACTCAGCTGAAGATTTGTCGTATTTGAGGTCGGCAAGCATAGAGGCGTTGACACCTATATGGAACGAATAGCTCTTGTACGGGCCGAATGGCACAAAGGATGCAGACATGTTCCAGCAGTGCAGATCCCTGGTAACATTGAAGTTTGTATATGTGAATTGCTTGGCCTTGAAGTCGTACGAAGTAGTAGCAGACGCTTTCCAACCACTGCCAAAGTTCAGCGATGCATTAAAGCTGAGGTTATGCGTGAACTCCATCTTGTAATACATCTTTTCGTAATCAAATGTAGAGCCGCTGCCGTAACGCAACGAGTAGCTGACACTCAGGCTCCACTGGATATCAGTAGGTGTAAATGCCTTATGTTTGTCCGCATGCGGTTGAATATTGGTGCTGTCAGTAGCCTGAGGTTTGGGCTTATTCTTGTTAACGCGTTCCGCCAGTTTCTTGAATGTCTGATTGTTGAACGTATAACTGAGCGAGGTGGATGTTCCGCTCCAATGCGGGAAACGTCCGTTGTGCCAATACTGCTTGTTAGTCCTGACGGGAGTACCCAGAGCATTCAGCTGGTACATATAAGGATCAAGTTGCGTAGAGAGGTTGACGGTATAGTTAACTTTGGGAATCTTTATACGCAGGTTGACACTGAAATTCGACCATCTCATCGAGTCCGCCATAAAGTTGTAGCCTCCTGAGATGGACAAATTGTCAATCAGCGAGATAACTTTGTAGGGTTTCTGGCCGGTAGTATCCTTGTCGTCACGTACCTTGACCTCAAGGTTGTTGCCCAGCGAAAATCCTATGGATCCGACAGCACCGTTAGGCGCATTCCCTTGAGGAAAACGAGAATAGACCTGATGCACGGTCATCGGATTGCCTGCTTCATCCAGTTTGGGGACAAAAGTCTTGTTACCCTGCGAATCAGTAACCATTGATCCCACAGGCTGGTCATACGAACCGTAATACCCCCACCATGAAGTTCCGAAATCCGGATGGTAATTGAAACTGATACTCGGTGTCAGCACATGGCGGAAACGGTCGACCTTGTCCCCGAACCACTTGCGGTACGGCGTAAAGAAACCATACAATTTGGTAGAAAGGCTGACGCCGACATTAAAATCAAACACATTGTAGAAACCCTGCGTCGTATCACGCTGCACTCTGTTCTCCCGCTCGTTCCATGTCTGGTCAACACGCTGGAAATACATCTTGTCGTTCATACTGAGGGAGGGCGAAATAGTCAGGTACTTGAACAATGTGAAGTTCGCACTGATAGGAACGCTGTGGGTAATCTTGTTCTGCCAGTCCTTGACAAAGTTGGATTGGAAGAAATAACTCTCCTTACACTTGATACTGTTGGTGAACGCACCGGAATAACTCATCGAGATCTTCTCGTACCACCTCTCCTTGCCTACCGGCTTCTTGCGCTTGAACGGATATACACGGCTCATATTCACCGACAGACTCGGGGCCGTCACCGACAACGTGGAATCTTTCGTTCGCTGAGTAATCGACGCGTTAATATTCAGGCTCCACGGGCTGTCCGGGAAACGCTGACTGTAGTTGATTGTAGAGGAGGTGGTGTTCTGCGAGTTAATCTCAGGACGGTAGTAGTTGTTGATACTGTTCTGGTTATAACCTGATGTTGCGAAATTCACACTTGCCGAGAACGTACTGTACGGATTGGCCTTGGAATCCTGCGTATGGGTCCACCGAATATTGAAGTTGTTGGTTTTGGAATAGTTCGGAAGCTCCTTTTCGCCACGCACATCACTACGATACTCGATATTGATGTTTCCGCTGAATTTGTAACGCTTGACATACCGCGACTTGGCGTATACAGCCCACGTTCCTTTGGTGTATATGTCACCCGTCACCTCCAGGTCCATATAATCATTGATTGCCCAGTAGTACCCTAATCCTTTGAAACACAAACCGCGCTCGTACTCGTCACCAAAAGTTGGCATAATCAGTCCGGAGGAATACGTCTGTGAGAAGGGAAAGAAACCGAACGGTATAGCCAACGGCAGAGGCACATCGCCCACGACAAGGTACGCCGGACCTGTAGCGATATAGTCACCGGGCTTGACCTTCGCCTTGGTCATACGCAAGTAGAAGTGCGGATGCTCATGGTCATCGCAGGTCGTGTACTTGCCGCCCGCCATCATCATCTCGTCACCGGATACTTTTTTGGTTTTGTCGGCAATGATGTAACCTTCGCCCTGTTGGGTGACTACATTGCGGATGAAACCCTTCTGCGTCTTGATATTATAGGTAATCTCTCCCGACTCGTAACTGTCCTGTCCGTCCTTGAACACGGGTTTGCCTTTCCACTCCTCGGTCACGGTGTCATATACGCCCACGGCATAGATGGTCGAACTGTCCGAGCGGACACGTATGAATTCGGCATCCAGTTCCATCGTCTTGTAGTGGACGACACCCTTGCCATGCAGGAAAGCAGTGCCGTCACCTAACATGACGACAGAGTCCTCCGACGAATAACTGACGGGCGCATCCAAC
>LXOW01388203.1_pt1 | contig 44296 bp, 36 predicted proteins | sample 1368591 | NCBI WGS metagenome assembly LXOW01 (sample SAMN04884650, study PRJNA319009) | bovine gut metagenome | isolation source: Cow rumen | host: Bos taurus | place: Italy: Legnaro (PD) | collected 2014-07-09
CTGCTCATAGAGTTGCGAACAAATCTGCAAGTATATGGGTTTGTGTGCGTTGAATTCCATGGTTTAGTATTTTTGCGTCTTGATTTTACGATAGGTGAAGAAGAGCAGCACGCCCGTGATGATGATGCCGACTACCATGCCACAAATCATTCCATTATGGGCGATTTGTATCATCTCCTCCTCAGAAACGCTATCCATATTTTCGAGCCACTGCTTCAGGCGGCTGCTGCTTGACGTAAATGCAAGTCCAAATATTGTGGAAAGCACGTAGGAGACACCCAGATAGCTGGCAAAAGTCTTTCCGGCTTTGTGTTTTTTGAAAACCATATTGCCGAGCATGAAGATAGCCGCCCATTGAATGATGCCCACATAAAGCGAAATGCGAATCACTCCTACAGGGAACACATCGCCAAAAGAGAGTTCCATATTGCTGGATTGCACCACTCCTTCTGAATTGTCTATCATGCGAACAACCTCATTGATAGTGTAGAGATGTATCGGCTTCTCGAAACCGCCGAAGGGGAAGAGCGACAGTAGCGTGTCAACCAAGTAACCGCCAAAGAAGACGATGATGGGCGTCACGATGGCGCAATAGATGAACATGCTGATGAACTTCTCCAACGAAGAGGCAGGCAGCATGGCGAAACTCACGCCCTCACGCGAAAGGTTGGCCTTGCCGTAGACCTTCTCTGGTACCATCATCATGGCCAATGCTGTCCAAGTGCAAAGCATACCAAAGCGGAACGGCTGTTGGGATGACGTACCAAACAAGAGGTTAAAAATCCAGGAGATGGCGTTCAAGCAGCAGAAAACAACAAGTCCAGTTCCGTAATTGCGGAAATACCTCCTACCGTCTTTCAGCAAAAGGTTCTTGAAACGATTGATTTCAAATGTGTTATTCATGACTTTATCCTCCTATTAGCTAAAGATTTGTTTGATGGTCTCCTTGTTTTTCATCACGGTGTTGAACAGCACCTCGATGCTGATTTTGCTGTCGAGGCCTTCGGGGTTGCGGGTCACGTTGACGTAGCCGCCAGGGATCATCTCGCTGTAGAGCGCGGTGTCGTCCTTCTCCATGCCGTAGTCGAAATAGAGCTTGTCGGTGATTTCTCGGAACGAGGCTTTCAGCAGTACCTCGTCGTGGTCAAGGATGATAATGGGGTCGATGAGGTTCTCCACATCCTTCACCTGATGGGTGGAAATGATGATGGTACGGTCCTCGTTGGCGTGCTTGGCAATCACCTGACGGAAGAGGGTCTTCGAGGGAATGTCGAGGCCATTGGTAGGCTCGTCGAGAAGCAGGTAGTCCGTGTTGAGGGCCAAAGCCGTGGCGATGAAGCATTTCTTCTGCTGACCGAACGACAGTTCACCATATTTGCGCGTCGGGTCGACTTCCATCTCCTTGCAGAGTTCAAGGAAAAGGTTCTCGTCGTAGTTGGGATAGAACACGCCCAACTCCTTTATATTATTAATAGGTGTACCCTCCGGAGTGGCGAAGTCCTCAGAGATGAAGTAAATCTTTTGGAGGGTTTCGGGGAGTCGGTCAAAGGGAGCAACGCTGTCCACCTCGCAAGTGCCGGCGGTCGGCTTTTGCAGACCGCTGATGAGTTTCAGCAGGGAGGTCTTCCCCACTCCATTTTCGCCCAGCAGCCCGTAGATGTTGCCTTTCTCGAAGCTGAGGCTGATGTTTTTGAAGACTGGCTGATTCTNNAGTGTATTAGTTGAATAGAACACTGCAAAAGTACAACAATTTTCTTTACTGTCAAGAGAAAATGTGATTTTTTTGATTTTTTTGCAAAAAAAAAGAGATTCCCGCTTCGCGGGAATGGAGTTGAGTTGGTAAGTTAAAAAGCGGCGGCTAGTAGAACCTCCGAATCATAAGCGTCACAGGCCGCCGCGATATAATACGTTGATAGCACTCCATTCCCCGAAGGGGAATCCCCTAACACTTTATCTTATTATAATGACACAGCAATATCCCCTCGTGGTCTTTTTGGTGCAGATGCATCGCCCCGCCAAGGCAATTCTTAAACACTTTGCAGTCGGCACATTGCCCAGTCTTCATCCAGGCGCGGTCACGGAAAGGCTGGAAACGGTTTTCCCAGACATCAAGGAAATCATCTTGATAGATGTTGCCTTGGGCGAAACGGCGATCGATGTTGGGACAGGCGGAAATGGAGCCGTCAATCAAGATGGAGCCGACGGTGATGCCCGCGCGGCAGAAATAGAACCAGTCACGGACCTTGCGCTCATAGGGACCAACGTAGGCCTCGCAACTGAATTTGCAATCTATCTTCCCTTCCTTTCGGGTGGCGACAATGAAATCCATCAGCTGGCGGAATTGTTTATCGCTAAGTTGCAGGCTGTCGTCAGTGGCGGCGCGCCCAATCGGGTCAATGGTAAACAGACGCCAAGCTTTCACCTTGTGCTCAATGAGCAACTGTTTCATCGCCTCCAACTCTCCGAAATTCATCGGGCTGACACAGGTCACAATGTCGTAGGTAGGCAGGCGTTTCTCGTTGACAATCAAATCGATGGCGTACAGGGCATGGTCAAAGCTGCCTTGACGCTTGCGGAAAGCATCGTGCGTGTCGCGTAATCCATCCAAACTGATAGTAATGCTGCACATGCCCGCGTCCATCAGCTTTTTGTGCATGGCCTCATCGTAAGCATAACCGTTGCTGACAATGCCCCAAGGGAAGCCGTGCTGCCGCAATTGCCGCCCACATTCGGATAAATCGGGACGTACCAAAGGCTCACCTCCCGTGATGACCACCAGCACTGAATTACGCTCGAACTTGGTCTCCAAAGGCTTGATAGCATTCAAGAAATCCTCGAAAGGCATATCCTTGTAACGCGACGAGGCCAAACAATCCGAGCCACAATGCTGGCAATTGAGGTTGCAGCGTTGCGTACACTCCCAAAAGAGATAGTTCAACTCATGGAGTTGGGTTTCCTTTTTGCGGAAATAATTATGGAATGCTTGGAGCATCATTCTTCTGTTTCCCTTTTCATGAAGACAGTAACACCCAAAGACGGGCATAATGTCGTATCTTTTGAGTGATAACCCTCTTTGCTGAAAGTCAAATCCAAGCATTCCATTGTTGTCAGTTCGAATTGACCATACCCGTCTGTGGTATCCAATGGATGGCTGTTCACATCTTTGATAATGACTTCCGGAATGGGTTGCTCAGTCTCCTGATCCAAAACAGCACCCCAAATCACATCGTTTGGCGCTCCATACTTTTTCATACAAGCAAACATCATCGTCAAAGCTGGAATGCCCGATAGCATAGCCACTCGGCGGAACCATTTATATAAGGAGTGCTTTTTCATCGTAGGTAATGGTTTATTGGTTGCTTTCCAACTTGATTCGTAAACCAGAAATCTCAGCATCTTCCACTACGGTGTCAAAAGAACGATAGTGACCAGTAGAATCAGCAAAACTCAATTCATACGAATACACGACATCATATTGCCAAATATCAAACTCCCCGTTTTCGTCAGTATAGCCAAAAATGACATCATTTATCGCATACTCAATGCCTGGCAAAGGTTTTCCTGATGTTTTGTCAACCACAATACCTTTCATTTTAATTTCATGCATGTTAGGATCATAGTATGTCCCATAGCATGCCTGCATGATGAACATCACTGTCGTGAGTGCCGAGGCTTTCATTAGCCCCCTTAACCATTTGTAAATTTTCATAGTGTCAGTTTTTTATTTGTTGTTGCAAAGGTAACAAGAAAAACAAACCGAAACATGATTTTCCAAGACATTACAAACTTTTTCAGAAACTTACTTCTGATTACCAACAATTTATAAAATCCAATTACAAGATTTTTAGATTCCCCTACGAGGAATGGTGTTGGGTCGGTGAGTTAAAAAGCGGCGGCTAGTAGAACCTACGAATCCTAAGCACCATAGGCCGCCGCGATATAATACGTTAATATCACTCCATTCCCCGTAGGGGAAACATCTATTGCTCCTTCATCAGTTCATCCATAACCTGTCTCACCCTTTCGCTCCATGGAGTTTTGTCATGAACAAAACCCTTTTCCGTAACCAGTTCTTTCCATTCAGGATTTTTGTTTTCTATCAATCGAATCTTTTCTTCCCTCTTCATGTGTTTGATAACGTTTTCCCAATCAATCGCTGCCTGGTATCTAGTAAACTCCTCATAATAAACACAATACTCACAGTTATATCTATCAGTAAAGGAACCTTTATAATGATGGCTTTTATGTTCTCCTACCCTACGCACCAAATCACTTGTACATCCCGTGTACAATGTCTTATGACTTTTATTTGTCATGATATATGTGTACGCGAATTTCATGGTAACTAATTTGAGACAAAGATAGTAAAAAAGTTTCCCGCTTCGCGGGAATGGAGAGGTTTTGGGGTATAAAACGCGGCGGCAGGAAGAGCTTACAATCTGAAAACACCTCTTGCCGCCGCAGTTAAATCAACGACGATTCTCCATTCCCCGAAGGGGAAACTCTTACTTCTTGATGCTCAATAAAACGCCAAGCACGACACCAAGGAAGGCCGCAAACAGCACCTGAAGCGTTCCAGGCAGCAGGAAAGTAATCGTATGCATCGGATACCAGAACAGCGGAATAGTCTTGGCAAAGACAAAGCCATATTGGATGTCCCAGTTGATTTTCTTGCTCATCTTCTCCTGGATGTTCAGCGGATGGCTGAAGAAGCCCTTCAGCGTTCCACCCGTCTCAGCGATATGGATATCCGTAATCTTGTGGAAGGTCATAAATACAGGTGCGAACAAGGTGTTCATCAGCACACTGACGCAAAGCGCGACGAAGAACTTGCCCCAGCTCAAGTCGCCGGCAAACCATTCAGCCGCCTTACCGTTGAAATGGAAACCTCCATCCAACAACTTGACAGTGCCCGTCTTGAAAATGGTCATGGCGGAAGCAATCACCACACCCAACACACCCCAAATCAACAATTTGGGCAACAAGCCGAAACCTTTCTTGAGGTACACGCCCTCACGGATGCGCAAGGACAGCATCTCACCAAAAGTGCCAAGGATGGCAAACTTAAAGAAACTCATCAACAGGCCATGGTTGGTCGTAGTCGTGAGGAACCAATCCCAAGCACCTGGGATGAAAGCGAAGCCGCAGATGACGGCAGCCACAATCAGTATGGTCAACAAATCGGATTTTTTCATATTGCAACTTATTGAATTACAATTTTTTGTGTTTTATTTCCAACTCTAAGAATGTATATGCCTGAGGCAAATGGACAGGACAAATTTAAATAATTTTCTCCTTCCATCAAGACCATTTTCTGAGAATAAAGTTTCCGACCCATGAGATCGAACAAAGCGATGTCGTTCACACTGAAACCGTCACTCCAAAGAATCAGATGAAGGTCATCGCTTACGGGATTCGGATACAACATCTTGATATCCAATACATTGTCTTCAAAGGCAAAGAAATCGCGAATACGGTTGTTCATACCCACGACTCTATCCCGTAGAAATCCATTGATTTCCTGAATGTCATATTCCCATTGTCCAGGACTCCAAGGCAAGTCAAAACGCTCGCATTGAAACGGGACCTCTCCCCTAACCAATGCGGCGGCATCTTCAAAATAGCCCCTTGTCACGCCAAAAGAGAATTGTGTGGCCATAAGAGCATAAAAACGGCTGACAAACCTCTCTTTAAACCCTTTACTTTCAAGAAGTTTTCTAAACAACAATGTTGACCTTGAATCCGTCGGCCAACCCATGTTGATAGTTGAAGTGGCATTGTCAAACACGTCGAGATCCATTCTGACGAGTGCATCGTCACCGTCAAAGAAGATCCAACGCCATTTCCCGTCGTCTAGTTGATAGCAGCGCATATTGTTGGCGGGCCAGTCGTTGTTGGCGATAAACAGTTCTAAACAATAGTAGTCAATGAAACTGCCAACATCAATCATTTCGTTGATTTGGGCATATTGCTCTTCTTGGGTTAGGTCGCAGTCCTTCACCCAGTGCATCATCTCCAAAAAGCCCGTCGTGTCGCCATCCACCAGATAGCCGTACCAATTGCTGACGACATTATAGTCCGTGTCCTCGTTCCCAAAATGGTCTTCAAGATAATGGGCATCGGGCTTTTCCTTGAGGTAATAGATACCCCAATACTCGCCATTCAAGAAGAGCACCATGGGACGCGAGGCGACGGACTCCACATCAAGATGGGCCGCCATGCGGTTGCAGATATCGTCTTGAATCCCATAATTGAACCATTGGTAGCTGAACGGCTTCATCACCAGATGCTTGAAACTCTCATTGGGAATCGACTCAAAGAAATGGTGTTTGAAGCGTTTCTTGCCGTACTCGTCACGAGCATAGATTTTCAGGCCTTTCTGTGTCTGGCGACGGCATGTCCCGCCATGCGTACGCAAACCAGCCTGCTGGTTAATGCCGCTGTTGTCGGTCGGCTCATAAAACTCCACGTTGACAAGCCGCTCCCATTCCCTGCCGCTCTGATAGAAATTTCCAGTCCCATTGATATTGATGGGATCAAAATAGGCACCAGGAACGAGAATGCCAGTCTCATAGTCAAATAAGGCCAAAGAGTCGGCACTGATGGCCATCACAGGTAAGCCATGGGTGTCGCAACCCAAAGAACGGATGAAATAACTTTGCGTGGCGACAGGTCCGACACGATTTCCCGCCTCATCGAATGCCGCAGCCCGCAAAGTGATGCAATGCTGCACCGATTCAGGGGCAAAAAACAGTTCATCACAAGCGGTTTGGATTTTGTATATATCTGATTTTGAATACAAATCCTCATTCAACAACAAAGGAGCCTCGTACAATGCCGAAGCTCCCGTTGGAGTGTTGCCATTGATGGTATAACGGATTTGATAGGCTGCGTTGCACTGCAAAGCCAATTCAAACGAAGCGTCATAGAATCCTCCGGTAGCGGAAAACGTCACCACCGTCTGCGCCCACGCCCATTGCGACAGCAACAGCAAGAATCCTATGAACGCCAGCCGCCTCATTCACGGTTACGCCTTTTGTCTTCTTCCTTGTTCTGCCAATAGCGTCCCAAGAGGCAAAGCAGACATATTCCGCAAAGGACACCGCCGAGGACGAAACCCGTCTGGTCTTCACCCTTGGCGAGATAGAGGTAGATGCCATAGCCGAAGATGGACAGATCCACGATGATGCTGAGGACATAGCCAACAATACGGGTGGTTCTGTCCGTCTTTTTCAGCAGCACATTGTCTATCACGAAAGTGAGGGCGACCAAGGCTCCGTATACGAGATAATATAGACCTTTATCTGCTATATGGAACATAATCCTAATGGTTTGGTGGTAGAGACGGTGCATGCACCGTCTCTACAAACCGATGATTATTTTTCAATACGAATACGTGCATCCACAGCGGTCACATAGCGCGGGTTGCCGAGCAACGGGTTCAAATCCATCTCTGCAATTTCAGGCGCGACTTGCACCAAGGCACTCACACGGACCACCTGATCAGCGTAGAGGTCAAGATTGACGCCCGCCTGACCACGCACACCTTCCAGGATCTTATAGCCCTTCAGGTGTTTGAGCTTTTCGAGCACCTCGTCCTTGCTGACGGGTACCAGCACACTCTCCACGTCTTTCAGCACCTCGATGAAAATGCCGCCCAAGCCGAAGAAGACCTGATGGCCGAACTTTGGGTCACGCATGGCACCGATGTAGACTTCCGTGCCTTCAAGCATAGGATACATCTCCACAGCATAGGTGTCCTTGATGGCCATGAGGCGGTCGAACTCCTTGCTTACCGTTTCGAGGTCCTTCACGCCGAGGGTGACGCCACCCACATCGCTCTTGTGCAGCGGGCCGACGACCTTCATCACCAGCGGCACGTCCTTCGAGCAGCCAACCTCTTTGGCGAAGGCCAGAGCATCCTCTTTCTTGCTCACTTCCACGCTCTTCTTGCGGCTGATGCCGGCGGCATCGAGCAGCTCGTTGTAGTCAGCCATTTCAAGGTAACCATCCTTGCAACGGTCAATCGTTCTGCGGATGCGTGGAACATCGATATCGGGAATGTCGGCCGCCACAGCGCCTTCCTGAACATAGGCTGGAATCTCTGTCATGCCGTCCAAGCTTGCAGCACGCAAACGCTTGATACCTTTCACGAGACGATAGCCTCCGTCCACAGGACTGACGGTAATCGGGGTGAGCATACCAAACTCGCGTATGGACTCGGCAACTTCAGCCACCTCGTCCTTGTCAGGCTCGTCGAAAGCAGACACAATAATCTTATCTATAGGCAGATTCTCGATGTTGCCCATCTTGGGTTTGGGCGTATTGTATACTTTGCAAATGGCGTTGCCCAACACACATTCCTCGGGGAAGTTGATACGGCCCTTGGCGATGAAGTCGTTAATTTCGTCCTTCACGTTGATGATACTCGGCAACACGGGGAAGATGGGCTTCTTGCAGGTCTTCATCTTCTCGTCCAGCAGGTCATAGACCTCCTTGTTGCTGAACAGTCCAGGCGAGCCGAAGATAACAACCGAGAAGTCGATGTCGGTGTAGTCGTTCTCCACCGCGTCAAGGATATAACCCAGTTGTTCAGCAGTGCCAGTGGCGAGGAAGTCAATGGGGTTGCCAACAGAGGAGCCGGGGAAGAGTTTCTCCAGAAGGGCTTTACTGGCGGGGTGTTCCTTGAGCGAAGGCACTTCCATGCCGCCATTGGAGAGCACGTCTGTGAGCATCACGGCAGGGCCACCCGCGTGGGTCACCACGGCGCAACGCTTGCCTTTGATTTCAGGGTGCATGAAGACACCGCAGACGGTGGTCAGCTCCTGACGGTTTTGGCAACGCACAATACCCGCCTTACGGAACAAAGCATCCACAGCGGCATCATTGGTAGCCAAAGCACCCGTATGTGAAGAAGCGGCACGCGAGCCTGCAACGCTACCACCGCTCTTGATAGCGGCGATGTGGCAGCCCTTGTTGATGAGGTTGCGGCTATGCTTGAGCAAACGCTGCGGGTCGCCAATCTTCTCCATATAAAGCATGATGACGCGCGACGACTTCACTGGGTCGAAGGTCTCGTCCAAGTGCTCCAGCACGTCTTCAATGCCCAGCTGGGCGCTGTTGCCCACTGCCCAAACGCTGTTGAACTTCAGGCCATTGCTGATGCCATATTCCTTGATGAACACAGCCGTGGCACCAGAACCCGTAATAAAGTCAACACCATGTGGGTCAAGCGTCGGGATAGGGGTGTCGAAGCAACCAGCGTAGTTCACGTTGAGGAAGCCCGTGCAGTTGGGGCCAATCAGCGAACCACCCACACTGTTGATGGTGTCGACGATGTGTTTCTCAATCTCAGCACCTTCGTGGCTCTCCTCCGAGAAGCCGGCACTGATGATAATAAAGCCTTTGCAGCCTTTCTCCTTGGCCAGCACGTCCACTGTATGGGCGCAGAACTTGGCGGCGATGCACAACAAGGCGCATTCCACCTGCGGCAAGTCTTCGACCTTGGCGTAGCATTTCACGCCCTGCACTTCGGTCTCTTTGGGATTAACGGCGTAGATCTGGCCTTTGAAGGGGCTCTCCAAGAGGTTCTTCAGCGACTTTCCGCCAGGTTTATGAACGTCACTAGATGCACCGCAGATGACGATGCTTTTCGGGTTAAGTAATTCTCTTGCTATCATAACAATACGGTATTTGTTGCAACAAAAATAATTTGCTGCAAATATAACCAAAATAACGAAACGGAAGAACAATCAATGCCAGTTTTGCAATCTTTCTTCGCAATCCAGCAGCAATTGGTAATGAATCCTATTGAAAAGCCCCATTTTACATAGTAACTCGATGTCCTCATGGCTCATCCACGATATCGAGTCAACCTCGTCCTTTTGTAGGCGCAACATTTCAGCCGGGACATTGCTTTTCAGCATATACAAAAGCGTAAACTTATAATCGTAGCGCCTGATTTTCACCAGTTTCAACTCGCTTTTCGTTGCCGAGAGGCCGATTTCTTCTTTCATCTCACGCAGCATGGCCTGTGCAAAGTCGCGTTCGCCACTCTGCACATGGCCTGCTGTGGTGGAATAGTAATTGCCCTTTCGTGGGGCCACTTTTTGAATCAGATATTGCCCTTGGTCATTGTAGACATACACCGCCACGATGGGAATCATCAAACCGGGAGGAACACGTCGCCCCCGCTCGATGGTCTGCCCAGTGAACTTCAGGTCCTTGTCGTACAAATCCAAGATTTCCATGGTGCGACCCGTTTTTATCACTGTTGCTGCTCGTAGCAATCGGCCAGAAAATCGTGGCCCATCACCTCCGAAATGCGCATCAGCTGGTCGATGCCGATGCTTTCGCGCCTAAACAGCTTGTAAATGTTCGACTTCTCACAATAGATGGACTTGGCCAACCAGGCCACGGTTCTCCCCTGTCTCTCCATCTCTTGCTGGATCATATTCCCAATATGCAAATCTTTCTTGTAGGAAAACATAGAATTGCGTTTTTGTTGTCAGCGACTTACTTGGCGAACATATCCTTGATGCCGCCCAGCGAGCCTAACAGGTTGGTAGCCTCATATGGCAGATAGACCGTCTTATTGTCCTGTCCGCCTGCCACTTCCTTCAAGGTATCGATATACTTGACAGCCAACAGATAGTTGACGGGGTCGGCGCCACGGTCGGAGACAGCTTCGGCGATGTTACGGATGGCAGCAGCTTCAGCCTCGGCCTGCAACACCTTGGCGCGGGCTTCACCTTCGGCCTTGAGGATGTTGGCCTGCTTCTCGGCTTCGGCGGCGTTGATTTCAGCCTGCTTCTCACCTTCGGAGTTCAGAATCTGTGCCTGCTTCTCACCTTCTGCCTTCAAGATTTCGGCACGACGGTTACGCTCGGCCTGCATCTGGAGTTCCATGGTACGACGGATGCTCTCAGGAGGTGTAATATCTTGCAGTTCAACACGATTCACTTTCACACCCCATTTGTTCGTGGCATCGTCAAGCACATTGCGGAGCTTCGAGTTGATGGTGTCACGCGAGGTCAAGGTTTCGTCGAGTTCCATCTCACCCACCACGTTACGCAGCGTGGTCTGGGTCAACTTCTCAATGGCCACAGGCAGGTTCTGGATTTCATAGACGGCCTTCATCGGGTCGACAATCTGGAAATACAACAAGGCGTTGATTTCGGTCATCACATTATCCTTGGTGATCACACTTTGTTTGTCAAAGTCATACACCTGTTCGCGCATGTCGATATGGTCGGTGATATGCGGTCTGCCATCCTGACGGCGTGAATAGGTGCTTTTTGCCCGCTCAACGATGGGAAGAATGACATTGATACCTGCGTTGAGGGTGCGGTTGTACTTGCCAAGGCGTTCGACAATCATCGATTCCGACTGGGAAACGATCTTGATTCCTTTAAGGACGTAAATGACTACGAAGACAACCAATACGATGAGAAAGATGTTTAATGCGGTCATGATGTTTATTGTTTTACGGTTACTATTATACTATCCATTTTGACGATTTCCACGGACGCTCCTTTTTCGATGATGGAGCCGTCTTCAGACACGGCTTTCCAGTCGTCGCCGTCGATGGCCACGCGACCCGTGTGCTGTTCCGCGTCAATGCGTTCCGACACGATACCTTTGCGCCCGATGATTGCCTCGGCGTTGGTTTTCACATCTTTTGATTTCCTATCCATGAACTTCAGCATGAAGGGACGTAGGAAAATGAATGTGAGCAGCGAAACGACGGCAAAGATGACAATCTGCCATGTCATACCCGCACCCAATCCAGCGGCAAGGGCCGAAAAGCCCGCTCCGATGGCGAAACAGATGGCTCCGAACGTTGCAGAGCAAATCTCGAAGATAACCAGCGCGATGGCTGCGATAAGCCAAATTTGATATGCTTCCATAGATTATTTTGTTTTGACGATGCAAATATAATCAAATTCCACATACAAAAAAAGGTTGCAATGTTGCAACCTTTCAATTTTGGTTTAGATCCACTTCACCAGCGGGAAGTCCTGTCGGTGAGGCAGCATCGGGTTGGTAGGATAGACACGGAAAGTGAAATCGTACACTCCAGCACGAGTAATCGGCAACTTGATGTAATACTTCACCCAGCCATCGCCCGAGTCAACGAGTTTCATTTCCTTCACTGTCTTAATTGCTACCTCCATATCATTATCCTTCCTGCCAATCAACAGCTCAATAGCCAAGTCGCCAGGCTCAAGGTCGGGCGTAAGCAAAGTGATTTCTGCAATGAACTGTTCGCCGAAGGTCAAAGGACGCACATTGGTGTCGGGCAAAATCAGCGACTTCACCTCCACCTTGTCCCAATTGTTGCGCACACGCGTCTTCCAAGCACTGATTTCAAAGGCCTTTTGGTAACGGTTGGCACGCATCCAGTTGGTGCGTTCGATCAGCTTGTTGTAATACTGCTCGAAGTAGTCGTCCATCATGCGTTTCATCGTAAAGCGCGGCGAAATCTCGTTAAGGCACTTCTTCATGGCTGCCACCCAACCTGTCGGAACTTCTTGCACATTGCGGGCGTAATAGAGCGGGACAATCTCATTTTCAAGCGTGTTGTAAATCGTCTCGGCATCCATCTCATCCTGATATTGCTGGTTCTGATAGGTCCGCTTTTCCTGAATGGCCCAGCCTGCATCGGGACGATAACCCTCAGCCCACCAACCATCGAGGACGGAGAAGTTGAGCACACCGTTCATCACGGCTTTCTCACCGCTCGTACCCGAAGCTTCCAACGGACGTGTCGGCGTGTTGAGCCACACATCCACACTACTGGTCAGGCGGGCACCGAGTTCCATATCGTAGTTACTGATAAACAATATCTTACCGACAAATTCGGGACGACGCGAGATGTCAATGATCATCTTGATGAGGTCTTGACCTGCTTTGTCGTTGGGATGCGCCTTGCCTGCAAAGAGGAAGATGACGGGGCGTTTCGGGTCGTTGACGAGTTTCGAGAGGCGCTCCAAGTTGCCGAACAACAGGTGGGCGCGCTTATAGGTGGCGAAACGACGGGCAAAGCCCACAATCAACGCATTCTCGTTCAAGTTATTGACGGTCTGCATGATGAGTTTCGGGCTTTCTTGACGCTGACGCATATCTTCCTTAAGCTTTTCACCAAGATAGACAATCAGTTCGTGCTTCAGCTGTCTGCGGATACCCCAAATCCTGGCATCCGGCACCTCGTTGATCTTCTCCCACATCTTCACATCCGACTGATGGTCGACGTAATCGTGGCCAAAGGTCTCCATATAAAGGCGTTGCCAGAGACGGTTGCTCCAAGTGGGTAGGTGCACGCCATTAGTGACATAACCGATATGGTTCTCCTCGGCGAAATAACCTGGCCACAGCGACTGGAACATCTCCCTTGACACACGGCCATGTATCTTGCTCACGCCGTTCACCTCTTGGCTGAGGTTAGTGGCCAACACGCTCATCGAAAACTTCTCGTTCGGGTCGCTGGGGTTGAAACGTCCCAAGCCCATGAAGCGTTCCCAACTGATGTTCATGCGGTTGGCATAGTGCGGCATGTAGGTACGGATAAGGTGTTCTTCAAAGGCATCATGACCTGCGGGCACGGGCGTGTGCGTGGTGAACAAAGTGGATGTCCTGACCAACTCAAGCGCGATGTCGAAGTCGAGATTGTGCTTGTTGATGTAAACACGCAGGCGCTCCAAGCCACTGAAAGCAGCATGGCCTTCGTTGCAGTGGTAAATCGTGGGTTTCATGCCCATGGCTTCGAGCAAGCGGATGCCGCCCACGCCGAGGAACATCTCTTGCTTGATACGCATTTCAGAGTCGCCGCCATAGAGTCGGCTCGTGATGCCACGGTCCTCGGACGAGTTCTCATCAATATCGGTATCCAAAAGGTAAAGTGCTACCCTACCCACGTCGACGCGCCAAGCTTTGGCATACACCGAACGGCCAGGGAAGGCAATGCTCACCAATATCCATTCGCCCTTGTCGTTAAGCACGGGCTGCAACGGCAGTTGCGAGAACTTCTGCGGGATGTATTCGGCTCTTTGTTCGCCAGAGACTGAAATCTCCTGGGCAAAGTATCCATAACGATACAGCAGGCCAATACCCACCATGTTGGCGTTGCTGTCAGAGGCTTGCTTCATGTAGTCGCCTGCGAGAATGCCAAGGCCGCCCGAATAGATTTTGAGGCTCTTCATTAAGCCGTATTCCATGCTGAAATAGGCGATGAGGTCCTTCTGCTGCGTCGGTTGCGACATATAGTTCTTAAACTTGTCATAAACCCTATTCAGTCGGTCGATGAAATCTTCATTGCTTTCAAGGGCTGCGATTTGCTCAACGGAAAGGCCTTCCATCAAGGCGACGGGGTTTTGCTCCGTGGCTTTCCACGCCACCGGGTCGATGGACTCAAAGAGCTCAATGGCATCCACGTTCCAGCACCACCAGATGTTGCGCGACAGTTCCTCCAACTTCTTTATCTCCTCCGAATACACAGGCTTTATCAGCACCTTCTTCCAACTCGGAGTATCGTTTTTGTGATAGACCACCTCGTGCATCAGATCGGCGTAGGGCACCGGTTCCAGCATATAGTGACGGCCACCCGACTTCTCGAGAGCCACATCCCAAGCCTTTTTATAGCTGGTAATCAAGTCCTTCCATAACAGTTTCTCGGCCACCTTCAACGCAGATTCCGAAATCTTAGCCATACCCTTCTCGGTCATATCCAAGAAACGACGCATGGCATTGACGATGTCGTCTATTACCTGATTGGCATCGCCATCCTGACGGTGTGCCACGATAACAGCCTCATTGTCATTGCAATATTGATTCACAAACTTGCCAAAGCCTGAAACATCCGTGGTCAAGGTCGGGATGCCCAAAGAGATACTCTCCAACGGCGTATAGCCCCAAGGTTCGTAATACGATGGGAACACCGAGAAGTCAAAAGCGGCAAGGAATTCTGAATAAGTCAGGTTGAAGATGCCATCGTCGCCGTTGAGATAGGCAGGCACAAACATCACCTTCACCTTGTCGTTCGTGTCGTTCTGCAAACCTGAGTTACGCAAGGTATTCAGGATGGCATCATTCTCATAGTCAAAGACATGGTGCGTTGCAGGGAAGTCGGTATGCCCCATGATGGGATTGCTGCCATCAAGGCGGTGCTGCAAATCTTTCGACGGGCCAGCAATATTGCTTGGCACTGCAATCACGCCCAAGACGGTACGGTTGAGGTTCTTGTCCTCATTCAGTCGGCGCAACGCCTCAATAAACAAGTCGATACCTTTGTTCTTGAACTCATAGCGTCCACTATTGATGACCATCAAGCAGTTGCGGTCGATAGGCTCGCCGCACAACGTCTCAGCAATATGAAGGACATTCTCTCGCGAGGACTTCCGCAGTTCGGCAAAGGCCTTCACATCTTTGCGCATAGGATGGTCGATGCCGTTCATGGTAATCACATCAGGCTTACGATAGAGGAACTGCTCGCACTCCTGTGCCGTAATCTCGCTTACCGTCGTGAAAGCGTCGGCGTTCTTGGCGGCCTTCTGCTCCATCGACTGTTGCGAGACCACATTGAATTGCATGGCCATCACCGAGGGCAGATACGATTTCAAGTTTTCGTACAGCGGCAGTCCGTTGCCCGAAATGGCACGGCCAAGATATGTGGCATGCGTGGTGAACGCCGTAGCAATCTGCGGACAATGTTCCTTCAAATATAGCACACCAGATCCTGTCATCCACTCGTGGAAATGCGCCACGATGTTACTGGTTTGCTGCAAGTAGAAGTTGCAGAAACTCTCAATCACCTGACCGGCAGCATATCCAAACAGCACAGGCTCAACATAGTCCCACTGGCCACGGATGCTATCCAATTCGTACTGCTCCCAAAGATGTGTAAGTATCTCATTCTTAGATTGATACAAAGTTGTATAATCCACCAAAATGGCAATCGGACTGCTCTCGATTTTCCAGCGTCCGATACGGAACTTCAGGCCTTGAGCCAAAGCGCGCTCGCGCCATTCGGGAAAGAGTTCGTTATCTTCAACAAAATAAAGCGTCTCGTGCGCTTCCTTCACCACGTCGGGACCCACGGTGATATAATGGTCGCCAAGCAACTGGCGCACCGTATTCGACTTCGTGGACAGCACCGTGTAGATGCCACCCACCATATTACATACTTCCCAACTGGTTTCAAAAAGGTATTCGGGGTTTTTCATCCTATTTGTTTAGTTTTCAAATTTTAGATTATTATTTGGACTATGGCTTATGACCATGGCAGCTCCTCCCATCGCAGAAGATTGCGGATCAAGTCCGCATTGACAACCCTGGGTGCAGCTGCCATAGGCTATTGGCCATTAGCCATAGTTAATCCTTCTTCCGTTTCGACAATTTCTCCACCCTATCAGCGAAATCCGTCAACACATTCATGTAGTTGATGTAAGCGTCATACGGTGAGGCATACGGGCTGAAATATTTGTGAACCACACCATCGGACAGCCACTTCGTGCACATGTAGTAGAAATGGTCGGAGGTCTGGAGTTCGAGCCAGTCTTGCTGCAATTCTTCGTCCTTGATGCGACGCACCTTGGCCGAGAGGTCGTACAAAGCACGGTAGGCATCGTCCTGCAAGGGGTTGCCAAGCCAAGCTGTCAAGTCACGCTCTTCATCGCTCCACGACAGCACATTGGGCACGTTGACCGCACTCACGGGTTGCAGTTTCTTCGCCAACTCCTGCGGCGTGGCAAACTTGAACTTGCTACCCTTGAGGATGGCCTCGGGCAGGCACTCCATGAAGTTGAAGATGCCAGTCTCCGCCGACTGGTGCTCGCCGAAGGTCTCGTAGTCCATAAAGATGTTGACTACCTCTTCCTCTTCAGGCAAGGCATTCAGCCAATTGACGAAGTCCTCAGCGCGGAAGCCGTCCTGCACGAAGCGGAAAGCAATCTCATCGCTGAACTTGAAATTGCGCAGCAAAACCTTCATTTTCGGGTTAATAGCGTTGGCATACATATAGTTGGGGCTCTTCCAACCCAAGATGTGCTTGGCTCCCTCGGTGAGCATGAGGTTGTAGCCCATGTCAGCCACCGCTGCACCGATTTCGTCACTGTAGATTAACTCGGTGTTGCGGAAAGTCTTCGGCGTGACGCCAAACACCTCTTTCATCTTGTGCTTGTGCGCCATCACCTGCTTTTTGAACTCGTCAGGGTTGTTCAACGAAGCCAAGGAGTGGGCATAGGTCTCGGAAAGCACCTCCACCTTGCCTGTAGCAACCAGCTTCTGGAAGCTCTCCAGCACATCGGGGGCATACTGCTCCATCTGCTCGATGGCGATGCCCGAGAAGGAGAAAGCCACTTTGAACTTGTCACCAAACTTCTCAATTTGCTTCATCAACAGGTCGTTCATGGGCAGGTAGCACTTTTCTGCCACACGCCGCATCACCATGCGGTTGCTGTAGTCGTCATAATAGTAGTGTTTCTTACCGATTTCGAAGAAACGATAAGTGCGGAGCCTATAGGGCTGATGCACTTGGAAATAGAAACAGACTGATTTGCTCATATCATGTATTTTTTATTATTCGCTAATTAAACCACCGATTCGTAAACCGCCTTGATTTTCTTTGCGGCAGCTTCCCATTTGAGGCTATCCACCTCATCTTTGCCTTGGTCTTTGAAGCAGTTAGCCAAGGTTTCGTAATGACAGAGGCCATAGATAGCGTCGGCCAGACCGTTGATATCCCAAAAGTCGACCTTCAAGGCATGTTTGACGACCTCAGAGACGCCTGACTGTTTGCTGATAACCACCGGCACATTCAAGCGCATGGCCTCCAAGGGAACGATGCCGAACGGCTCCGAGATGGATGGCATGACGAACACGTCGGTCATGGCAAACATCTGGTCGACGGCCTCTCCTTTTAGGAAACCCGTGAAATGGAAATGAGTACCCATGCCCAGTTGTGCCACGCGACGGATCATCTTCTCCAGCATGTCGCCCGTGCCTGCCATCACGAAATGGATACTCGGGTCAACTTGGTGAATCTTGTAGGCCGCCTCGATGAAGTATTCAGGGCCTTTCTGGTAGGTGATTCTTCCGAGGAAGGTCACCACCTTGGCATCCAAGCCGCTGCGCTCGTATTCCGACTTGGGCTTGTCGTTGGGTTCCACGGCGTTGTGCACCGTCACGACCTTAGCAGGGTCGATGCCGTATTTCTCAATGACGATATTTCTCGTCAAATTACTCACCGTAATGACACGGTCGGCGGCCTCCATACCTCTACGCTCGATGGCATACACATCCGTGTTGATGTTCTCGCCCGAACGGTCGAACTCGGTGGCGTGCATGTGTACCACCAACGGCTTGCCCGTGGTCTCCTTCGCTGCGATGCCAGCAGAATAGGTCAGCCAGTCGTGGGCGTGGATGACGTCGAAGTCATATTTCGTGGCTATCGATGAGCCTATCAAGGCGTAGCGTGCCACCTCTTCCATCAGGTTCATGCCGTATTTACCCGAAAACTGATAGTTACGCGCAAATACCGAACTCGTGCGGTTGAAATTCTCCACCACATGACGGTCTTCCATGAACTTTGTGAACTCCTCGGGGCCGACATACGGGATGATGTTGGAACCAATCTCCATATATTGCACGCGCTCCCAGTAGCTACGATCTTTCTCGTGGTCGATGTCGATGGTCACGTCGCTGGCGTTGAGCAGACGGATATTCGTCTGATCTTCGTCGCCATAGGCGCGAGGCACCACAAACAGCACCTCTACATCATTCTTGGCCAAGCCTTTGGTCATGCCGAAGCAAGCCGTTCCAAGGCCTCCGGTAATATGGGGCGGGAACTCCCACCCAAACATTAGGACTCTCATTTTGAGCCTCCTTTCTTATTTAGTTCATCAATCAGGTAACGCAAGTAGAGCAAGGCTGCCACGCTTGTCGACTGTGAGATGCAGCCACGTGCCTCATGCGGCGGGTTGCCGTCGTAAATCTCTGAGATTGTGCCGATGCCATTTTCTTTGATAGCTTCCTCAAAACCGTTGTACAGGTCCTCAAGATAAGGCAGTGAGGTCTTCCCGAACAGCTTCACCGATAGGTCGGCATAGAACATAATCAGCCAAGGGAAGACCGAGCCGTTGTGGTAAGCGCACTCGCGCTCACTGTGGCTACCGATGGTCGATCCCTTATAGGCTTCGTCATTGGGCGACAGAGAGCGGATGCCCCTGACCGTCAGCAACTCGGAATGGGCGATATCGAAAGCACGTTTCTGCTGCTCGTCGCTCATCGGGGTGAACGGCAATGCAGCGGCCAACATCATATTGGGCCTCACTTGCTTGTTTTTCTCGTTGCTGTTCACGAAGTCGTAAAAGCCACCCTCTTTATTAATAAAGGTGTCGGCGAACGAGGCTTTCACCTTGTCGGCCATGGCCTGCCATTTCTTCAACAACGGATTCTTGGGATCGGCGGCTTTAAGCAGTTCCACCGAATAGCACAAGGCATTATACCACAAGGCATTCACCTCAATGGCCAAGCCTGTACGAGGTGTCCAGGGCTTGCCTTGAGCGAAGACGTTCATCCAAGTCAAGGCCAAATCACGGTTGCCAGCATATAAGAGTCCGTTGTCCAAGACGTGCACATTGAAATCCGTGCCCCCGATGAAACTCTCCAGAATCATCGTCATGGGTTTCTTATACTTGCGCCAAATGTCCTTCTTTTCCTTGCCGAGCATCTTCTCGTAGAGTTGCAGCACATAGAAGAACCACAATGGCGAGTCCACCGCGGTGAAATACAGGTTCTTTTGGTAGTAGCGATGCGGGAAGAATGGGCCTTGCATCCTCGAAACCAGGTAGTCCAATGCATCCGTGAAGGTCTTCTCGTCGCCTTGCGCCAAAGCAATGCCAGGCAAGGAAAGGAACATGTCGCGGCTACATGAGCCGAACCACGGGAAACCTGCCCAAAGGCGTGTGCCCTTCTCATCACGAATGATGAACTGGTCTGCAGCCTTCAAAAGGCAGTCTTCATAACTCGTCTGCGGCAGCAGGTGCTTCACCTCGGCCTCACACTGCCGCTTGATAGCAGCAGGATTCTGCTCCTCAAGACTGACGGAGAGAATGACCGTGTCGCCCTTCTTCATCTGCAATTCAAAGAATCCAGGCACATACTGGTCCTCAACAGCCTCGTAGCCACGTTCTTGTTCGCGGATGTAGAACATATTATAGTACCAATGCGGCACGTGAGTATATTGTGCAGCTTTCGAGAACTGCAGATACAGCCTCGAATAATCCTTGTAAAGCTGCCACGAAGCACCGTTCTTCACCAAATCCACCTTGCGGCTGGCCTCATAATTCTCGTGGGTCAGCATGTGGACATTGCGGAAAGCCAAAAAGGGCAACACACGCAATGTAATGGGCACAACGGCATCCTTCAAAGTGTAACGCACAAAGAGTCTTGCCTCAGTAGAGGAGAAAATCAACTCCTTGTCGAGCACCACATTGCCGATACGATAGGTCAGTTTCGGCATGGGGTCGGCGGTGAAGTCGCGGATATATTTGTGACCACGCGGTGCAAATATGCCATTAGGATACATGTGCACGCCAAGGTGAAATTCCTCCTTGTTTTCGATGATGGTCTCGTCGAGACTCGAAAGTAGCACATGGTTGTTGTTGTCCAGTTGCGGCTGCGGCACCACCAATAGACCGTGGTATTTTCTTGTGTTGCAGCCAATCACCGTAGTGGCGAGAAACGCTCCTAAAGCGTTGGAACGCAACACTTCACGATTGAGCGTAAACTCTAGATTAACCAGTTTTTTCTTATCCCAGGAAATGTAACTCATATAGTTTGTTTCAAAATTTGCATAAAAAACCGACTACAAAGATAATGTTTTTACTTTTCGATGAGGCAAAAAACAACATTTTTTATCTTTGCAGCGGCAAAAGAATCATTTAATATTAAAAAAATATGGCAAAAAAACTTATCAACATGATCGCATTGAGCGTAATCGTCTTGGCCTCGTGCAACTCAAAAAACGAGCCCAAGCCTGAGGCTGAAGCCCCGAATCCCTTCCTGACCGAATACACGACACCTTTCCAGGTGCCACCGTTCGACCAAATCAAGAACGAACACTATCTGCCTGCTTTTGAGGCGGGTATGAAAGAACAATTGGCCGAAGTGGAGGCCATTGTCAACAATGAAGAAACGCCCACATTCCAAAACACCATCCTGCCTTTCGACAAGTCAGGCGAAATTCTTGACCGCGTCAGCAACGTGTTCTTCAACCTCAACGAGTGCCTCACCAACGATGAGATGATCGCCATCGCCGAAGAGGTGCTGCCCCTGCTATCGAAGCATAGCGACAGCATCACGATGAACCCGAAACTCTTCGAGCGCATCGATTATGTCTACCAACATCGCAATGAGTCGGGTTTGGACGACCAACAAATCCGTGTGGTGGAGAAATACCACCAAGACTTTGTTCGCAGCGGCGCCGACCTACCCGCCGACAAGCAAGAGGAGCTGAGCAAAATCAACGAACAACTCTCGACCTTGAGCCTGCAATTCGGCAACAACCTGCTGAAAGAAAATGCCAACTTCAAACTCGTTATTGAGAACGAGAAAGACCTCGCTGGTTTGCCTCAGGGCAGCATCGATGCCGCTGCCGAGCAAGCTCAAAAGGACGGCATGGAAGGCAAGTGGGCGTTCACCCTCAGCAAGCCCAGCCTTATCCCCTTCCTGCAATATGCCGAGAACCGCGACCTGCGCGAACAGATATACAAGGCCTACTACAACCGTGGCAACAACGGCAACGAATACGACAATAAAGCTCTCATCAAGCAGATGCTGGAATTGAGACTAAAGAAGGCTCAACTCTTTGGCTATAAAAACTATGCCGATTATGTTCTGGCCGTCAACATGGCGAAAGATTCAAAAACTGTCGACAAGTTCCTCATCGACATTTTCAACCCTGCACAAGAACTGGCCAAACGTGAACTTGCCGAGATGCAAGCCATCGCCGATGCCGAGGGTGCCGACTACAAACTCGAAGGCTGGGATTGGTGGTACTATGCCGAGAAGCTCCGCAACGCCAAGTACAACTTTGATGAAAACCAAATCAAGCCTTACCTCACCGTCGACAACGTGCGCAACGGTATGTTCGATGCCGCCAACAAACTCTATGGCGTCACCTTTACGAAGAACGAAAATCTTCCTATCTATTATCCTGGTGTGGAAACCTATGAGGTAAAAGAAGCTAACGGCGACTTCCTTGGCATCCTCTATCTCGACTACTATCCACGCGAATCGAAGAGCGGCGGTGCCTGGTGCACCAGTTTTCGCGAGAGCGGCTACGACATCAACGGCAAGAAGATTTACCCCGTCGTCTCCTTGGTGATGAACTTCACCCCTGCTTCGGGCAACACTCCCGCCCTGCTTACTTGGGACGAGACCGAGACCATGTGGCATGAGTTCGGCCATTCGCTGCATGCTTTCTTCTCTGACGGCCTTTACGACCGCACCTGCGGCAATGTGCCACACGACTATGTGGAGTTGCCCTCACAAATCATGGAAAACTGGGTTGCCGAGCCTGAAGTCATCCGCATGTATGCCAAGCATTACCAAACTGGAGAAGTCATGCCTGACAGCCTTATCGCCAAAATTGAGAACAGCGCTTTGTTCAACCAAGGCTTCATGACCACCGAGCTCATCGCTGCCTCCATCCTCGACATGAAGTTCCACGAAATCACCTCCATTGACGAAATCAAGGCTATGGACGTGGATGCTTTCGAAAAACAACAGATGGATGCCATCGGCCTGATGCCCGAGATTCTGCCCCGCTACCGCAGCACCAACTTCGCTCACATTTTCAACGGCGGCTACTGCGCTGGCTACTACGCCTACACTTGGGCCGAGGTGCTGGACAAGGATGCCTTCAACTACTTCAAGACTTCCGGCAACCTCTTCAACCCCGAACTGGCTGCCTCGTTCCGCAAGAATTGCCTGCAGGAATGCGGCAACGACGAAGGCATGGTGCAATACCGCAAGTTCCGCGGTCAAGACCCAGACTACGAACCTTATCTGAAGGCCAGAGGTCTGAAATAACCTATAATAATTGTAGGGCTGCCATGATATGACAGCCCTACATAATTCGATTAAAAACAGCAATAAACTATGAAACGTGTTTTACTTATCCTGATAACATGTCTCTGCATTACGGGTCTGCAAGCCCAAAGTCACAAGGCGAAGTCTTCTTCTCGCCCGAAAGTGGGTGTCGTACTCGGTGGCGGCGGTGCCAAAGGTGCCTCTCACATTGGCGTGCTGAAATACATTGAAGAGATGGGCATCCCCGTCGACTATGTAGCAGGCACCAGCATGGGTTCCATCATCGGTGGTCTATATGCCTTAGGCTACACGCCCGAGGAAATGACCAGACTCATCGCCTCCATGAACTGGAGTGAATACATCGGCAACAAAATCGGCCGTTCCTCCATGTCGCTGGAAACCCGCTGGCGCAGCAGCACCACCCAACTCTCCATCCCATTCAGCCATGAGAGCCTCTTTGACAGGGACCCCAACACCAGCCTAATCAGCAACTTGCCCAGCGCATTCGTCAACAACAGTTCGCTTGTCAACCTATTCAACGATTTGTGCGTCGGTTATCAAGAGGAGATGGATTTCAACGACTTGCCGATTCCTTTCGCCTGTGTGGCTACCGATATCGCCACTGGCGAGGAAGTAGTGATACGCAGTGGCAGCGTGCCTACCGCAATGAGAGCCAGCATGGCCATCCCTGGCGTGTTTTCGCCCGTCACCATTGGTGACATGGTACTCGTCGATGGTGGTTTGGTCAACAACTTCCCTGCAGACGTGTTGAAAGAAATGGGCGCCGACATCATTATCGGTGTGGAAGTTACCAACGAGAAAAAAATCACCCAAAAGGACATCCAATCGCTGCCACAATTACTCGGTCGCTTAGTCGTGAACAGTACCCAAGGCAAACGCAAAACAAATCGTGAGCTTTGCAACGTGCATATCGTCCCTGACGTCAACGGCTTTGGCATGTTGAGCTTCACGCCCCAAGCCATCGATACACTTGTCGGCAGAGGCTTCAAAAAAGCCGCCGAGTATCACGACCAATTATTGGAAATCAAGCAGCAAATCGATAAGGCAGCAGGGCATCCTGTCACCAAGGAACTTCATGCCCCTAAAGCTCGCAACTTTATGGATGAGAGTGTAACCATCAGTTCCATAGAGTGCAATAACGTACCCGAACGCGACAGACGTTGGCTGATGCGCAAAAGCGGTCTAAAAGCTGGTAACAAATACAGCAAGGACGAAATTAATCGCACCGTTAACCTGTTTCGTGGCACAGGTTGCTTTGACGAAATCACCTACACTTTAAAAGAACAAGATTCCACCAATAGCGATGGACAACTTGACGAATTCTACGATTTGTCTTTCCAAATGAAACCCGCAAAACCCCACGTGGTGGGCTTGGGCTTCCGCTTCGACACAGAGGAAGGTGCCGCTTTGTTGCTCAAGGTGGGCCTGAACGAAAAGAAATTCGGCGGCTCAAAACTCGACTTGAAGGTCAAGCTCAGCTACAACCCTAGAGTCAACCTCACTTACACCTATTCCAGGCCTGCCTTGGCTAATTTCAGTGTTGCCTACGAATATAGGGATGAAACTTTTGGCGTCTTGATAAGTAAAAAATCCATCAATTTGCATTACCGGCAGCAAAAAGTGAGTGGTTATATTTCTCAATTCCACATACTCAATTTCAGCACCAATGTTGGCTTGTCGTTTAGCGGCATGAAATATGACCTTGCCACCATGGATGAAATCGCCGAATTAGACACACTCTTCCGTGATATCAGAATGCTCACACCTTTTGTCAACCTTACATACGACAATCTTGACGATACTTACTTTGCCAAGCATGGTATTTCTGCCAACATCAATTCCCGTTTCTATTATGAGACCAAGGAAAAAGGAAAATATTTTGACCTCAACTTCTCTGTTCTAGGCTACATTACGCCCAAAAACGGAAGATTCACCATTATTCCACAGCTATATGGTCGCTTCTCGTATGTCCCTGACCGTGAGCACATACCTTTAAGCTTGACCAACCTATATGGCAACGAAATAGCAGGCCGCCATTTCGAAGGGCAGATGCCTTTTATTGGTATTCACAGCATCGACGCTGATGATAGCAGCATCATGAGCATTCTTCGTGGCGACTTGCGATACAATTTCTATGGGAAGCATTATCTGACGGCGATGTACAACGTATTATTGAGCTGGGATATATTAGGACAGGGCAACATCTCCGATTTGTTTGCCTTGGCTACACAAGGGGCAGGCTTGAAGTATTCCTATAACACTAAAGTAGGGCCCGTTTCACTGACTGGTTATTGGTCGAGAGCTTACGAAGAAAACCATTTTGGGGCCTACTTCTCATTCGGCTACATATTCTAACCATAAACCCTCTAAAATCAACAATATGAAACGTATCATAGTATTGTTGGCATTCAGCATTTGGGGGTTGTCGCTTCAAGCCCAACAAATGAATTATCACATCCCTGCACCGCGTCCGAAAGTTGGTGTAGTGTTTGGTGGTGGAGGAGCTAAAGGCGCCGCTCACATAGGTGTATTGAAATATCTTGAAGAAATAGGCATCCCCGTTGATTATGTGTCGGGCACCAGCATTGGTTCCATCATCGGAGGTTTGTATGCCATGGGCTATTCACCCGATGAACTTGCCACGTTGATCGCCGAAATGAATTGGTCGGAATATGTGGGCAATAAAATTGACCGTTCTGCTATGTCAATCGAATCCAGACAACGCTCGAGCACTTACGTGGTCAACATTCCATTCAGCCTCGACCGAATCATTCACAGTAAGTTAAAAGATGAAGCCCTCGGTTTCATCCCCAGCGCGTATGTCAACAACACCGCTTTAATCAACCTATTCAACGACTTGTGTGTAGGTTATCAAAAAGAAATGGATTTCAACGATTTGCCCATCCCTTTTGCCTGTGTAGCCACTGACATCAGGACGGGCAAGGAAGTCGTCATCAGGCACGGAAGCGTCCCAACCGCGATGCGGGCCAGTATGGCCATACCTGGTGTGTTTTCTCCCGTCACCATGGGCAGGCATCTGCTCGTCGATGGCGGACTAGTGAACAACTTCCCCGCTGACATAGTCAAGGAAATGGGTGCCGACATTATCATCGGTGTAGAAGTAACAGATGCCGACACCCTTTTTGAAGCTGAGGATGCCATAACCGTAGCCGATATACTCAATGGGCTTATCAACAACGCTGTCAACACGAAAAGATATGAAAACCAAGCATTATGCGACGTTCATATTACACCTGACATCACAGGCTATGGCACCTTAAGTTTTAACCACGATGCCATCGACACCCTTGTCCGTCGTGGATACCGGGAAGCGAAAAAGCACCATGATGAGTTGATAAGCATCAAACATCATTTGGATTCCATCAATGGAGCCCCTTTGGGCAAAAAATTACGAGCCTCAAAGGCGAGAAACCTCGCTGATGCCCCCGTCTTCATCAGGTCCATTGTCATCAGCCCAAGCGACGAGTTGAAAAGCAAGTGGCTACTCAGAAAAGGAAAACTGAAGGTGGGACAATTCGTTTCAGAAAAAGACATCAATAACGCCATCGACATTTATAGAGGGACTGGGGCTTTTGACGACATCACATACAACCTGACGGAAAACGGCCTTGACACCATCAACGGGGTAGTTCAAGAAGCCTACACTTTGACGATGAATTTCAAGCCGACACATCCCCATGTCTTCAGCCTCGGGCTACGTTACGATACCGAGGAGGGTGCTGGTTTGCTGCTCAAACTGGGTCTCAACGAAAAACGCCTCTCCGGATTTAAACTCAGCCTCAGAGGCAAGCTCAGCTACAATCCGAAATTCAATGTCACGGGTACCTATGCCGGCATCAATATTGCCAGTTTCAGTTTGTCCTATGATTATAGAAGCGAGCACTACAAGTCCTTGGTTTCCGACAACAATTACTCCAACCTCCATTACGACCAGCACAAGATAAGCGCTTATGTGTCGCAATTCCATTTGCTAGACATCAATACCGCCATTGGTGCCTCCTTTACTTCTACCTCATTCGACCAAGCCTCCTTCATCGACTTCAGCAACGACACCATCGACCAGTCCATGGTTTCCTTGCCCTATTTTCACAAAAATCTCCTGATCTCACCTTTCATGACATTTAGTTACGACAACCTCGACCATCCTTATTTCGCCAAACACGGTATAAACACCTCGTTCAACGGTCAAGTCCATTTCGACCTGAAAGAAAAGAACACGACTTTCGAAACTAGTTATTACATTCAAGGCTATATCACACCCAAGGATGGCAGGTTTACCATCATCCCCCAGCTCTATGCCCGATGCCTATTTAATGGACCCATCTATGCCAATCTATGGAACGTCATTGGTGAAATTGCCGGTAGACATTTTGACCACCAACTGCCCTTTATCGGTGTCAACCATGTGGATTATGTCAACGACTTAACGGTTATCCTGCGTTGTGATTTGCGATACAACTTCCTTGAAAATCATTATGTCACCGCCACCTATAACTTCCTATATGGCACCAATCCGTTCGGAACAGGCGTCATCCAAGGAGACAAGTTCTATTCTGGAGTGGGCTTGCGTTATTCTTACAACAGTTTCATCGGACCGATTTCATTCACTCTGCAGTGGTCCAACTGCACAAAACGAGTCACCAACTACATTTCCCTCGGATACAACTTCTGAAGAAGCAGAAGAACTAAACGAAACAATCCCGACGGGCCATGCCTATCGGGATTGTTGTTTTATACAGCTGAAACCACAGTGGTCAGTCGAAAAGTTTCTTGTTGTTTTCAAGCAGCTGTGCTATGGCATCGATTTCTCTCGCTTTCAACCTAATTTCAGGCAGGAAACGTCTGAAGTTGTCTAGACTATGCATATCGGAACCGATAAAATCGTACATGTCTTCACTCAGAAGATACAATGCTCGACTGCGAACAGGCGCACCATAAGCACCAGCCAAAGAAAGTAGGTTCAACTGAAACTTATAACGTTTGTCTTTCCACCTATGATAAATGTCCCTATTCGCATATTCATACCTTTCGGGATGAGCAATGACAGGTTGATAACCATCGCACATGATATCATACAACATCGTAGTGTAGTCAGGCGCATACATCAGATAGGAAGTTTCGCATAGCACATGCTTCCCGACATTATCGAGCGTAAGCATACCCTGACTAACATGATCAACAAACTGCATTTCCAGCATATACTCACCTGCTAAACGGATCTCGATTTGACAAACCTGTGATGCCTCCGTTTTAAATGCCTCAAACTCAGACATGATATTTTCCCGATTGTTATTCGGATAATTACTCATGAAATGCGGAGTGAGGATCATCTTCTTAACACCTTGCTCCTCCAACTTCTTCAAGGCATGCAACGATTTCTCCATTGACGAGAAACCATCATCAACTCCAGGAAGCAAATGGCAATGGATGTCACAAGCATCCTGAAAAAAATCCTTTGGCAAATGATGCAATCTAAAACCAAACATGATTAATCAATTTATTCCTTGCCGTCGTCTGCCATCTTAGATGGTTTACGGGAATGATGGTGATGATGATGACGATGACGATGGGGGAAAATTTTCTTATAAAGCTTATCATACCATTTCTTCTTTTTCTTCTTTTCCTCTTCTTCATTGCCATAACCATAGCCATAACCATAGCCATAACCGTACCCATAACCGTACCCATAACCGTACCCATAACCGTAGCCATAACCATAATAGCCATAGCCGCGCTTCCTTTTATTCACGCCGTTCAACACCACGCAAAAGTTCGGGAACGCATTGTCGTGATAGAACTTATCAACATCAAAGAGCAAACGCTTGTCTGTCTTGTTCGCCCTAATCACCATAATGGTGGTATCGGTCACACGCTTCACGATGTCGGAGTCAGCCACCATACCCACGGGCACATTGTCCAAAAAAATGTATTCATAACGTTTGCGCAGTTCGGCAACTAAAGCATCAAGACGGGTGCTCATCAGCAATTCAGCAGGGTTAGGCGGCACGGGACCTGAAAAGATAATATCGAGATTGTGTACCACCTGACTGGAATGGATGATGTCGTCAACGTTGTCCGTTTTGCCCGACAAATAGTTGGAGATACCAGCTCGGGTATTCACGCCAAACACCTTAAACAAGGTACCTTTACGGATATCCAAGTCAACAATGACCGTCTTTCTTGATGCCAAAGCAAAGCTCGTCGCCAAGTTGGTGGAAACGAAGGTCTTTCCAGAAGACACCATGAAAGAAGTGAACATGATGACATGTCCGCCATCCTTTCTATCCTTCATATATTCAAGGGTAGATCGTATCAAGCGGAAGGATTCGGAAAGCGAGTCTCGTCCGTTCTCCTTCACTGCAATGGAATGTTCTTTCACATCGTCCTCAAACGGGATATCTCCCAAAAAAGGGACACTAGAACTCTTCTGTATGTCCGCCCTCTCATGGATAGTAGTATCCAACATATTACGAAGCACCATAATGACAATTGGAATGGCCAAGCCAATTAAGAGACCTATCAAAGTTGCGCGTTTCTCATCTGGAGCAACAGGGCTATAATTTGCCGACGCATAATCGATAATCTTACCCGTAGCTTCCAATTGAGGACTGGTCATCATCAATTCCTCGCGCTTAGTAAGCAAATTAAGGTAAAGTTGTTCCTTGATGTTCTGCATACGGGCCAAAGACTGAAACTCCACCTGTGCCTCTGGAACAGTTTGTATTTGGGAATTGGCAATCATTCTTTCCCGATCAGCCGCCTCAATGCGGTTTTCCAGCCCCAACAGGTTGGTTTCCAAAATCGAAATGATGCTAGCATGAAGTGCCACCTGCTCTTCCATCACACCTTGGGCGACAGGATTGTTGACCGTACCATCAGCCTTGTACTTATCAATTTTTACAATATTGTCATTATACTTCGCAATCACTGCTGCCGCCTCCGAGGAGACTGTAACCACACCGACGGGAATGATTTGGTCTTGGTTGTTTCGGACGAAATTCAACAGATAACGGACCATATCTTTTTGGGCTTCCAACTTTTGTACTTCTTCGGTTTTGGCAGTGCTTTTTGAGACATAGGACTGGCCGTAGCTTCCCATATCAATAATGTTATGACTCTTTTTAAAATCAACAGAATACTGCTGGTATTCCTCGATGTCACTCATCAAGAGTTCAATACGGTCATTAATAAACTTCTCAGTATAAGTTAAAATACGTTGTTGGTCGTCGATGGATTCCTGATTATACACTTCCATCAAAGTATTAAGAACATCTGCTGCCCTCACGGGAGAAGTGTCACGCAAGGATAAACGCAACAATGCATTACGCTCACTGTCTCTTGAAATGCTAATACGGCTGCGATAGAAATTTGCTACCGACTTCAACGGGGCATGACGCACCGCAATAGTTATATTGATGAAATCATCGTATTTCCATGTAGGAGTTACCACTAGCTTACCAATAGGTGAAATCACCACATCGTTCACCCTTACTTTCATGGAAGGAATACCCTCACCAAAACCATCCAATAGCACATACTCCTTGTCAAGAGGTTTTACACTAAAGAAAGCCTTTGAATTCTCATCCATCTCTGGGAATGTCACCGAAATGGGAGAATCTTTATACAAATCAGTATTACGACGCGAAACCTTTGTCTCATAAGAATACATAGTACATAAGTTTAATTTACGCACCATATCCTCCATGTTCTTCTGCGAGCGAAGCACCATCACCTCATTGTTGACAGTACTCACCACCAAACCTGGACCCGAAATCAGACTCAAAGGCGCCGATCCACGAAACGATTCGGAACCACCATTGGCTAAGGTCTTGATAAGGATGGAAGAGTAACTGGCATAAATTCTATCTTTGCCACGCACATTGTAAAAAGCGATGATTCCGCCTATCGCCGCACAAATGAGAAACCACGGCAGATGATGCAGAATCAAAAAAACCAAATCCTTGAACTTGAATCCACTATTAGCGTTTTCGTCAAAAAACGCATTCATGTCGTTAGGCCTCAAGTTAGTATTGTTATTATCCGTTGCCATTTTTATTATTTTCTTTATAGTACTATCAAAAAATCATTTTCCGCTTCCATTCGCAGGCCAGAAAGACCTTATTAGAGTATAAACAGCTACTAAAGATGTTGCCGCAGAAACCAAAGACAAGACTGTATTCAAGTTGGTGCTAAAGAACTTGTATGGTCTCTCTTCTGTGAAAATAATGTCATTTTGTTGCAACACAAAGAAGTCATCATCAAAAATAGTCGTTGATCGCGGATCAAGATAATGGATAACACGTTTACCGTTCACTTCACGCATCACACCAATGCGGTCGCGACGTGTGTACCAATCCAAACCGCCCGACATAGCCAAAGCTTCCAAAAAGGTACAACGTTCATTGGTAACATTAAGCACTTTACCACCAGAACTGCTCAAGAAAAACACCTTGAAATTCAGGAAACGAGCTACCACCAAAGGATTCTTGATATAGCCATTTTGCTCCAATTGCGAAGCAATAGTGTCCTGCAGTTGCAAACGAGTCAAGCCTTGCACATGAATTTCACCCAGCACTGGGAATTCAATGTTTCCATTAGCATCCACAAGGTAGCCATTCAGATAGGAATTTCCATACTGTCCACTCATTTGTACGGCATTGAAGGGTTTCAGCAACTCGTCGTCTTTTCCTGTATTGCTAAGTACTTGGATACGGAGTTCATCATAGGGAGCCACGGTAGCTTCCAAGGTTTCATTCAAAGGCATACCCTCCGTGGGCATGTCCTGCAAATAACGCACCTTCTTAGCAGTAACGCATGATGTAGATGCCACCGCTAAGACAACCAAAGCCAAATAAACTACTATTCTATTGATTTTCATATAACTAACATATTTTATTATTCTATTATCGTGCAAAAATACAAATTATTTCCGACAAAGAGGCTTTACCAAAACTCTTTTCATCACATTCTTAACAGATTGGAGGCTCTTTTCCATGATCCATTCGTCCCAGACATCCGTCCAACGCTGGGGATGGGTGGTCATCATCAACCTTTCGGGTAATGCCCCCGTCCTGATTGCCTGAATGATGTCATTAGTGGAATGGTAAACCAGACCTGCCTTTACCCATTGGTCTTGGTATATGGGAATCTTATCTCGGACACTCACATTAAAGCCGTCCCATCGACGCCCTGTATCAGTAAGATAGAGAACTTGAGAAAAATCCACATCAAAATAAGGCTCTCCTATGATGCCAAAGTCATGATAGTCATAATGCTTCCACAAATCGCGGCTATCGTATTTGCTGCGCGGCGATCCATGCATGCAAATGGTCTTCACAGGATAGAACTGTCTGAAATGGTCCAATTGCTTTTTGAAATGCGTTATGGCTTTCTCAGCATTGCCTTCGCATATCGTCATATCCTCGTAATGATACCCGATTTCGTGCCCCATCGCTGCAATGGCCTTGATGATTTCAGGTTTGTTGCTCTGCTCAATGACACGAAAGTAATAAGAAGCATTAATACCATGCTCATGTTCAATTCTTGCAACGCTCAATGTGTTCTCAGCTTTCAAGTCCACATCGTGTCGAAGGATGACATAGCGGCTTGCGGACAGGTCCGCCTTGTGCTCGCAATAAAAGCAGAAAGTGACAAAGCGATAGCCCGCCTCCTTAAAAGCATCCAACAAAAGGATGTATTTTTTTAATGTGAAGTCCATCAAACCTTGATCTCGTTTCTGTATCGAAGAACTTTGGCAGGATTCCCCCCCATGATGGCATAATCAGGGACATCCTTTGTAACAACAGAACCTGCTCCTATGACAGCACCATGTCCGATTCGTCGGCATCCAGGCAAAACAATCGCCCTAGCCCCAATCCAAACGTCACCGGCAATGTGCAACTCCGTTTTTCCTTTTGAGTCCTGCTCTCCCATAGGCTTATTAAGGTCGTCAAAACAATGGCCTCCCCCGATAATCATAACATCCTCACCCATCATCAAATAATCATCAACGGTCAGTATACAATTATGCAGGGTGAAATTTTTCCCCAAACCCACCAAAGTGCCCACGCAAATGTCTTTGCCGTTACCAAAATACGCGCCTTGCTCTACGTTCAGTTTGTCGCCACAAGATGCGAATATCCTTTTGCAGCAATAACGACGCATTGCCGCAGCCATTTTCCCAAGAACTGGCATGGTGGACTTGGGCAAATACCGTGCGATCCCATAATAAAGCAATCTATAAAATGCCTTCATAATTTCTGGGTGCTTCTTACTTGAATCTAAACTGATATTCAGGATTATCTTTCATTATGGTTTTACTCTCCGGATAATTCTCAATGAACCAAGTCAAGAATCGGGCATAGTCGATTTTCTCCGAAAGCATTTTTTGCCTCCTCGACTGCCATTCTTGCTTCAGATTGGGCAAGGACAATAGTTCCTCTATCTTCTGGAACATGGCCTCCGAATGCTCGGGGCGGAAACCATAAGTGAGATTATACTTGTGTTCTTCTTCCTCCAAATAATGTATTCTTCCGACAAAGGTATTGCAACGGATAGCGGGCGTTCCCAATACGGCAGCTTCCGAAGTCATCGTTTGGCTGTCGCCCACAAGCATTGTGGCATAATACATCAGGGAATGGGCCTTTTCGGGAGACACCTTCAATTGATAAGGCTTGAACTCGTCATCAATATCCCTTTCGGTGGTGATAAACACCTTACCTTTGGTCTTCAGATAATCAACCAATCGTCTCTTGTTCTCGATAGTCAAGCCCACCACACCCACATCGTGATGTGCCTTGAAAGCATTGAATCGCAAGATGAAATAAGGTTCCCCTTCAATAACGCCTGCATCATCCAGCACAGAAGGATCGGGGGTAAAACGATTAGGATGGAGATAAGCCAACTCGTGATAGGCGTTGACATAAACGGTCTTCTTCGACCTTCTTGGCGTATCCACAGGGCTAAGTATGACATCAGTAAAAGGATGTCCGAACTTGACAAACAGCGGCTCCACTTCGTCGTCGTCATCATCTAGGATGATGCTCTTCATCTTGCACAGTTTGCTGACATGCGCGATGTTAATGGATGAGCCCACACCTAATTCAATATGGTGCTCACGAACCATCTTCAACAATCGGCGGTCGTAGGCCAATTGGTCCAATCCTTTCTTCATCAACGCATCATCTTTTTTGCCAATATTCAGGTAAGGTATGCCATAAAGATCCAAAAGGCGCATCGCCGAAGGAATTTCCTTCACCACCACAGTCACCTGATGCCCTTCTTCAGTCAGCAAGAAATAGGCATTGCGGAGCAAATGCACGTGCGCCGGATGGTTGATATCGAAAAGGATATTCATAGCTTCTTCAGGATTTTCACACCCATTTTGCCAATTTGGAACAGCAACGGCTTGCACACATAAACATATCGCCCCAATTCAAGCAGCTCACCACCGAATTTCAATTTGAAATCCCGGACGCCATAGCCGCCATCATCAGGCTTTCCCGCTCCCATCATGTCAAACTTAGGATAGTCGTTTTCGGCCGCATATTGCAGGCCCGCGAATGTTGCCATTTCGGAAGGGAATATGGTCTTATGCACCCCATCCTCTCCACAAGCATACATTTCATATAAGGCAACACCTGGCAGACCTAAGCACACTGTTCCTCCTACAATCTTTCCATCATATTCGACCAATAGGAAAATGGAAGGGCCAAGAGCATACAACTGTTCAAAGAACTCGACAGGAAACAACGGCGTCTTGACTTTGGTCTCGTATAAATTCTTCAAAATGCCATAAAACTCATGGACTTGCGGCAGTGTAGGATGCGTAATCACCGAAGCACCATCGCGCATGGAAACGCGGATATCACGTTTCCTGCTTTTGCCCAAATGTTCATTGACCACATCCCATGAAGTAGTATTAACATGGATGTCATAATGCTGCTGGTAACGGAAACCACACTTCTCGAAAGTTGTCCGCCAACAGCTATAGTCGTTGAAATTACGTGTTTCAACAAATATGACTTTCTTCCCGATCTTTTCTTTCAAACTGCAGAGCAACAACGTCAATTCTTCATCAGAAATGTCATCGGCGAGCAAAGGGCCTCCAAAGATGACAGCTCTTCTGGAGAAAAACCGTTTGACTCTTCCACCATCCTTTTGGATATATCCAGTCACAAGGCCTCTCAACCGGCCTTCTGACTCAACCGCATAGGCAAAAGCCTCAAGAAACGATAGGCTATCAAAAAAAGCATAAGCTTCCTGCGTCTGAAACCAAGTGGCGACGGGCGAGTTCTTCACCAGATTTGACCAATCTCGGGGATTAATTTGGGCACCTTCAAGAATATTCACCGTTCTGCAACGTTTTTATAAATCACCATAAGTCGCCGGGCCACAGACTCATTGTCCAATCTATCGGCGAGCAGTTTTTCCCGACCTCGAGTTTTGCCTTGGAAAGCCAGAGCCTTTTTCAGCAACACAGCCAATTCTTGGGGGTTACGCGTTTCGGAGACATAACAACCTTCAATACCTTCGGTACGCTCCCTCACATCGCCCACATCAACACTCACAATGGGACAGCCGCATGCCATAGCCTCCTTAATCACCTGAGGCGAGCCTTCGGAAAAAGAGGTCATCAAAAGGACATCGGCGGCACACATCAATAACGTTACCTCCTTGCGTGAATAACCTTTCAGTTCCATCAAATCAATATAGTCATCTTTTAAAGCCCACACAGTTTCCTTTGCCAATGGTGAATTCTTCACTTGATTGTCGAAAGCACCAGCAAAAAGGACATATTTTTTGTCAGCCTCCAATCCCATCTTCCGTCGTGCCTCGTTTTTGCCAGTCAACTGCAACTCCGTCATATCAATTCCGCAGGACAACAAAGTGTATTTTCCTTTGGGTTGGGCTATTTCAATCGTTTTTGGAGAGACAAAGACATTCCATGCCGAAAAACGCATCGCCATTTTTGAAAAAGGCAACACCTTGCGCTCATTGATATCGGATCCGTGATAGGTGGTCACTACAGGCACTTGCCTCTGTAGATTAGCAAACAATCCCGAAAGGCCATAGTGAGCATGGATAACATCGGGGCGAAATGCCTTAATTTTCCGTTGCAAAACAGGCAAATTCTTCACATAGCCCACCAACCCTTTGCCTTGCAAGCCAAAACCATCCACTGTGCAGTCCTGCCTTTTGAGTGCTTCGGCCTGCTCAACAACAAAAGGAGCGAAACGGCCTTTGTTGAACGATGCGACGACAAGAATTCTCATACGGAATACCCTCTACCCGCAAGTTTGATCCACGACCAGGCGATATTGGCCACGCTTATACCTATCAGCCAAAACATGAACCATCGCTTGTGTTTGTTGGTCAACTGAGTGAGGCCGTATGCGGCAAACATATATTCAAAGGCAATAACCGGAAAATGGAAGCGCTCGGAATGGGCGAAATTACTGAATACTAACACCACCAAATAACCACACATCACTGCAAGAGGCAACACATGTTTTCGCCAATCACCTTGCAAAAGCAATAACAGCAAGGCTAAAATGGTGAAACCCGACATAATGTTCTTGATGAAATTGGCCCCATTCATCATCATCTGATTCTCTTGGCCATAGGTTTCCACCATGGAGGAGAAAGGTATGGTAAAAATCAAAGGAGCAAAAACCGAGGCTGTTGCATACTTTGCAAAAGTATTGGTTTCCGCACGCCACTCATAACCCGTAGACTGGTTTTCCGTTCTCGTCTCCCACATCTCCCGAGTTTCCTGAACCATCTCCGCGCCAACCGTCAAAAACATCCATATCGCAAACACAGCACCATATAGTATCTTTTTCCAAATTTGCAACTGTTTTCCAGAGCTTAGGATTATAGCACCCGTCATAGCAGCAAACATCACCCCAGCCAAAGCAGTCCTGAAGGCAAACATAATTAAGATAAGCATGGCAGGCAAGATAATGTTGCCAATGGTGATTTTGGGTGAGTGGAGGGCTGCATCCGCACGTTCCGTGAAAAGAATAAGCATAAACGCCATTTCAGTCTCTTTCAAGGTCACACCGCAATAATACAGCATATTGGGCATCAGCATGCAAAAAACGGCCGTCATACGTCCCGCAAACTCGCTGAAATTCCGTTTAGCCAACTTGTACATCAGCACACAACTAAAAGCATCAATAAAGCATTTGATGATGCGGGGAGGCAACACAGAGGCACCCAACAACAGGTTTTCAAAGCCTAACCACCAGCAATACCCAGAATCTGACAGATCAACTCTATATTCTTTCATCAGCCTGGTTGTTTCAGCCATGCCATACTCTCTCCACAAAGTTCCTATATACTCATAAAACATTTCATCGCCAGCGTGGTATGCATGTGGTCTACCCGTCATCTCTATATAATAAAAATAAATAAACAGGACATAAACAATCCTTATGACCAGAGCGGTCAAAAACAGCTTTTTCGTGAATGTCTTCGTATTGAATTTTTGCCAACCCATCGACAGCTTGTTGGCATAGGTAAAAAACATCCAAACTGGCACCAATCCGAAAAGCATAAACTGAAAAGGCATAACATAGTTTATGAAAATAGCACTGACCATTGCCAATGTCACTACATAACAGATAATAGCTCTAGTCGAGAAATACTGCGGAAAATACGTCAACATATTCAATCCTCTTTTAAAAACAGGTGTAATACTATACAATGCTATATTAACCTAAAAGCTTGCGCTTCAGCTTGATCAATCGAGTCATATTCTTCGGCCCAACTGCCTTGCCAATGGCAGTTTTCCATCCATCTTTGTGTCCACCCCATGAATTAAGGCCTCTGTGTTCACAATATGTATTTTCAGTACGGTAATACTCACCTGTCGTTTGTTTAGGACAAAAATAATCCACAGGAAACACATGCAAATCCAAATAATCTTGTTCTTTGCCATTTTGAGTAAAACCTCGTTCTCTCATACGTCCAGTAATAAACTTCACATTGGTAGTCAAGTCATAGGAGCCATCTTCATTCAAAAAATGCCGCCCTTGATAATAATCCAATTGCTCGGCCACCCAAAGGCCTTCAGAATGACTAGCAATCACCCCCATCATCAGCGGAGAATGTTTGCTCCCTTCAAAACCTGCAAACGCATCCCAAACCAACAAATCATCAAAAGGCTTGTACACCTCAAAATCCACATCAAGATACACCCCACCATCTTTATTCAATGCATACAAACGCACATAATCACTCACAAAGGCATATTGTTTCGCTTCATAGGCTTCCCGCACATAAGGAATACTATTGACATCAAAGTTATCTTCGTTCCAAAATCTATATTCATAATCAGGCATATACCTATGCCAAGAGGCGATACATTTCTGCGTCAATTCTGGCATTTCGCCATGACCGAACCAACAATAATGTATAATTTTGGGTATCATCTGTTTATATAATCTATCGGACAATGGTCTTAATTGACGATCCAATTCTATTCATTGCTTGTTTTGCTCGCAACAAGAACAATGGCTGATGGTAAACTTTAGTCACTTTTTCAGGTTGTTTTGCCCACTCCACCTTATCCAATTCTTGGCGAGCCTCGTCATGATATTCCTTGGAAAGAAGGTAAGGCATTAAACTGAAAGTACGCAGGTTGTCCAACAACTGCTTGAGGTCGGCATTGCCCTTTTCCTCATCCGCGAGAAAACCCAAATTCCACAACATGTGATTTCTCGGATCATGCAAACGTCCTACTCCTCTATTCTCTCCATCTACATCTTGGTTATAATTGGACAAAGGCTTGTTGAGGAAGGCAACTTTATATTTCATAGCAATGCGTATCCATAACATGAAATCTTCTCCAAGTTTAATACCCTGAGGGAAACCACACATTTCATCAAACACACTTCTCGGGACACAGACTGCTCCCGTCCATAGCGGCATATACATGGTCTTGGCATACACCTGACAATAATTGACATAGCCTTTCTCAAAGCCTGCTTCTACACCTACCGATGCGACACGAGTCTTGTGACGCGTTTCGTTGATGATTGTATAGTTTGTTCCGTAGACACCCGCATTGGAAAATTCATACACAAATTTATCCATCTCTTCAAGAAATGTCGGCTCCCACCAATCGTCGGCATCAAGGAAACAGAGGAAATCTCCTTGTGAAGCAGACACTCCTCTATTACGTGCCACTGAAACACCTGCATTTTTCTGTTGAATCAACAGGCAATTCTGTCTGCCTTCAATGGATTTAGCCGCCACACTAGCCGATACATCCTTGCTGCCATCATCCACAACCAACAACTCATAGTCGACGAAAGTCTGCGCCAACACACTCTCGATGGCTTTCGCTACGTATGGAGCCTTGTTATAAAGCGGTATGATGACAGAGAACTTCATTCGCTCTTCAAGACTTTGCTCTTTCTCAGTTTTGCTTTCTCCACTTTAAATAGACAACGTTCCAGAAACCAAACCATCCTGTAGGCCCAAGGATGACGCTGCAATCGCTTGATTTGTTCGATTGGAAAGGCATATCGCTCATAATCTGCCAAAACAGCTTGCGGAAACAGTTGCTCTAACACTTGCTTTCTTTCCGCCTTGTCCAGCTCCTTGTTGGTTTCGCTGATGCCTGTCATGTCAAACAAAGTGACATTCAAATCCACATATTGAGGCTTTTCGCCACCCAAAATAATGGCTTGCAAATACCATTTCCAGTCGGAAACAATTTTCAGGGTTTCGTCATAATAGCCGTATTTACTGAACAAGTCGCGACGGATAAAGGCTGGGTCGTGGTTCAAAGAGCCCGTGTACATGCCCTGCAAGGTGATTTCCTGTTCGGCAAAACTTTTATCAATAAGTTTTTCACCGTCGGAGAAGCACTTAATCATATTACCGTATAGAATTGATGGGTTACCTGCCTTTTCAAGCGCGGCCAGCATACGCTTCGCCGTATCGTTGGCGGCAAAGCAATCGCCCGAGTTGAGAATCTGAATATAGTCGCCAGAGGCCATGTCGATGCCTTTGTTCATGGCGTTGTAGATGCCTGCATCGGGTTCCGACACCCATTTCAAATGGGCAAATTGCGACTCATATTTCTTGATTATCTCAATGCTACCATCAGTTGAGGCGCCGTCAATGACGATATACTCAAATTCCTTAAAAGTTTGAGCAGCTACGCTCTTCAGGGTCTTTTCAAGCCCCAAGGCGTTATTCCGATTAATAGTAATAATGGAGATTTTCATCACCAACACAAAACACCATTAACACTGAGCGATTACCATGCATATCCTTTCAACATCCTCAATAGACAAATCATAATACATGGGGAGTCGTACCAAACAATCCGCATAGCGGTCACACTCTGGAAGTTGTCGTCCATCATGTTTGTCTTTGTAGTACTCACTACTGTGCAGACTCAAGTAATGGAAGACCGCCAAAATATCGTTTTCCTTCAGTTTTTTAATTAATGTCGTTCGTTCTTTCAAGCCGTTGCATATCAAATAGAACATGTGAGCGTTGTTGGTGGCATAGTCGGGAATGTTGGGCAATTGGAAACGACCTTCATCAGCCAAAGGTTTCAGCAGTTCGTAATACTTATTCCACAATAGCTTACGCTTGCTTTGGATGTCGTACAAAGCCTCAAGTTGCGCCCATAGGAAGGCGGCCACCACTTCACTTGGCAGGAAAGAGGATCCGATATCACACCATCCATATTTGTTCACTTCGCCACGGAAAAACTCAGCCCGGTTGGTTCCTTTTTCCCAAATGATTTCCGCACGGCGGATGAAACGCGGGTCATTGATGCCCAGCATACCACCTTCTCCGGAAATGATATTTTTGGTTTCATGGAACGAGAATGCCGAAAGATGGCCAATAGTTCCCAAAGGGCGTCCCTTACAATAAGAATCAATGGCTTGAGCAGCATCCTCAACCACAAGTAAGTTGTGTTTTTTGGAAATCTCCATGATGTTATCCATGTCACAAGCCACACCTGCATAGTGTACAGGGACAATTACTTTGGTCTTTGGCGTTATCAATGCCTCGATTCGCTCAGCATCGATGTTCGGATTTAGCTTCATGCTATCGGCAAAGACAATCTTTGCTCCTTGACGCACGAAAGCCAAAGCAGAGGAGACAAAAGTGTAACTCGGCACAATGACCTCGTCACCGGGATTGATGTCGCACAAAATGGCAGCCATCTCTAGCGCATCGGTACAACTTGTTGTGAGCAAGCACTTCTTGAAACCATATTTCTCCTCAAAGAAATGCTGGCAACGCTTTGTGAACTCGCCATTACCACTCAGCTTGCCGTTATACACGGCCTGATACATGTAATGAGATTCCTTGCCTGTTATATGGGGTAAATTAAAAGGTATATGCATAAATCATTTTTTTCGATAGACAGTCACTTCTCCATATTGTTTTGTGGCTTTAGAATATATCAAATCATAGCTCTCGATAGTCGACATCACCTTTGCATTATTCTCATATATATGCAAATCTTGTTCATTAAAGATCAAATAATCAAACTCGTCAGGTAATTCATAGCGATAATGATCAGAATAATAACATGAACCCATAACACAAAACCATTGTCTCAATGGTCCATACACCACTGCTTTTGATGGAATAAGATTAGAAATTTCTTCGGTCAAGACCGTATTACATTTTTCATATTTTATTTTATAATTGTAATAATAGGATAAAAAAAGGCAACCCATCGAATAAACAGCTATTGTGGCCGCAATCCATATCTGTGTCACTTTTGAAGATTTGAAAGAATCAACGAAAGGAGCCACCAACACAACTGAAATCAAAGACACATAATTCCACCCATAACCAACCATCAACAAATCTGCAGTAAAAACGAAAGGAAAACTCAATCCATTTATGATCGCCATCAAAGCCAATAATTGCAAGCGTTTCTCTCTCAATTTCACAAAAGCACCGATCAAAACAAACAACGTAACGAAAGTGCCAATCGCTTGCTTAGACATAAACAACTCTTTGAAATAGAAAACCGCAGATTTGCGCCAATTTATCAACGAGGCTCTACCTAAAAACGTTCCCGACAAGGATCCTTCGTTATACATAAACGTCAAATACATAACCAAACCCAAACCTATGATAGCCAAAACGAAAAATAATAACAACTGGTATGCTCTTCTCCATTCCTTACTCTTAAGCACATCTATCAATAACGCAACTCCAAAAAACATAAAACTATATAATGCAAAAGGATGAGCATTCGTGGCCAAAACACAAAATGTCCCAAGGCAGGCCATATCGCTCCATGAATGAGTTCTCCAATATCTTGAATAAAAAAGAATGCCGCCCGATAAGCACATCATTGAAGCACTTTCGGGACGAGCAAATCTAAATGCAGTATTGAAAAGCGGCAAACTCACAAAAAGAACCAAAGCAAGAATTCTTCCAACCAGAGACACCTTAAATTCATTCATTACAAAATGGATTATTAATAATGTCACGAATCCACAGAACACACTCGCAAGTCGCAAAGAAATCAAAGAGTAGCCGAACAGCTCAATAAACAAAGCTCCAATTAAAGGAAACAGACTATTTGAATTCCCTCCTGAGCCAACCGTATTTTGGTACAAACCGTTGCCAACACTTAAATTATATGCTGTATTTCCATACCATGCCTCGTCATACATCACAGGTCTCATATTTGTCAAAAAAGGCAATTGATTAATGAAAAACATAAAAACAAAAAATAAAAGCAATACAATTCGTATTGTCTTTTCATTTTTTTTCTTAACTACCGGATGTAGCAAACCCAAAGTTAAGGACATAATACACTTACATAAAAAACACCACAACGCCCAGCATAATAGTTGTGATAGCACCCGCTTTTCGCCATGTGATTTTTTCTTTGAAAAATAGCCACGAAAGTATTGGGACAAACAGATAACTCAAGGATTCAATCCCTCCGATTTCTTTCACCAATATACCATGTGCCATGCAGAAGACATTCAGCAGGAGCGAACAACCCATGATGGCATAGCCACCTATCACCCAAGGATTGAGATATTGTCTAATCAATGTGGCATAGGCGAAACTTGCCCCCTTTTTCAAGAGCATTTGTGCACCAGAGGCAGAAAAAACGGCGAGGATGACGAGAAGGTAATACACTTTATGAATGTGTGAATGCTTGAATGTTGGACGAGTGTTTTTTACGCCCTGGCGTATAGTGCAATTCCAGTGATAATAATTGTGGCACCAATGATATTGAATAAAGAAATCTGTTCACCAAACAGCAAGCAAGCGAACAGCAATCCGAATATCAGACTGGTTCCCTTGAACATATAGGCGGTGGAAATCTCCATCCGCTTGATGACCTGCTGCCAAAGGATGGCATACAATCCCATCACGCCCATCGCCCCTGCAATCCATAGCAGATATGTCCACGACAACTCATCCTGCCGCGAAGCCATCTTGGTGAAGATGGACGTGCAGGCGTAGACGAGGTTTACTCCGATAAGGGACAGGTATCTTTGAAAGTGTTTTGTCATCCAACTTCTACAACAAACTCCACAAATTATCCATAAAGCCTGAGAATTTTTTACATCAGCTTTCAAAGCTTAAATCACAGCTCCGTATTTTTGTAATACAGATTCCATAAGTCATTACTGACAAGATGATAAGTCTCATAAGACTTGTCAAACCGGAATCCATGCCGTTGCCACGCTCTTTGCACCGCAACATTCTGCAATTGCGTTGATGTAAGCAGAGAGCGAATTCCATTCCTTTTAAAATAGTCTTGAGCATATCTGACAAAATCCGAATAAATCCCGTTCCCTGCATATTCTGACAATACACCTCCCAATTTCAATTCACTCATAGATTCCTTCTCGTCAAAATAACATGCCAAAAACGCAACATCAGCATTGGTTTTCCTGTCTTTTATCAACCATGTAATTCCATTATCACGTGCAGTTGCAAACGACAATGCCCATTCAAAATAACCATCTATTATCTCTTGTCTGGGCAAACAAGGATTCGAATAATAGTGATTTTGATATCCTGAAAAAATATACTTTATCAGGAATTCAAGCCGTCCATCTACATCTTGCGTAATGACTTCAAACTCCAAATCGTTACGAAGGGGTTTAATTGTTATCTCCTGCAAAGGCGACGAATA
>LXOW01055298.1_pt1 | contig 44258 bp, 36 predicted proteins | sample 1368591 | NCBI WGS metagenome assembly LXOW01 (sample SAMN04884650, study PRJNA319009) | bovine gut metagenome | isolation source: Cow rumen | host: Bos taurus | place: Italy: Legnaro (PD) | collected 2014-07-09
AATTTTAAAAAAAGGGAAAATTCTTCAAAAGAATATTGTGAGAAAGTCTAAAGACGGGTTTAACAAGGAATTTGCCGACGGGAAAAACAAAATGTTGGAAATTTATGGGATTTTTGTAAANNTTCAAAAAAACATGATCATGCTTAATTAAAACAATTGTTTTTATGTGATGTCGTTTATTATATGACGAATTCTGATAAATTATTGCACTGAATTAATTCGTTTTTTCATTTGTCTTCTTTTCTGCATGTCTCTGACGTCAATGACGGATGTCGGATATGTCTGAAGAATTGAGGAATGGAAACTGGATATGACTGATTATTAGGGACGATCAGAGGTCATGTTCCGCAGTTTCAGGTTCTTCCTGGCATTGCTGCATGCCCCGGTGATGTTACCCGGTTCCCGATGTTAAGCGTCAGGGAATTCCATAAATAGAGAAAAAGTACCGTACCCTGAAGGGTGAACAACACGTGAGGTGTTCAGAGACACGAAGCCTGCTGTTTTTTTACGGTATCTGGTTCTTTTCGGAGCAGGGGACTGCCCGTCTTTTTTCATTCAGTCTGATTCAGCCGTTTAATACTTGTGTATCAACGTTGATTTAATGATTGATATCTGTATAACAATACCTGCATGTCACCTGTGTGATTTCAGCGGCTTTGTGGTACTTTGGTATATGGGTCGATCATGAATGATAAATGGATTTTGAGTTATGGCGTTCTTACGTACGATTATTATCTGTCTGGTTGCAGCTGTTCTTACAGTTGCAATCAATCTGATGGGGGCGGGATTTACAAACCCGATAGAGTTCTCTTACGAGGTTAAGGCAAAGTATTCCACCGACACCAGGGTATATTCACTCGGTGACGGTCGAAAGGAATACAACGAGCGTTTCAGCTCCGGCTACCTGATTTCAAGTTCCGAGGATTTTGAAAAGGTAACCATCCCTCTCAATAATACCAATCGTCTGGAACAGCTTAAATTCGAACTGGATGATTCCCATGATTCGGAAGTCTGCTTCAAGGGTTTCACCATTTCCGGCAGAACCGGTACCCATGAACTTGTTACCGAACGTTTTGCTTTTGAAGGCATAGAACCGGTGGAAAACACTCCGGAAGAACTGTGTTTCAACATTAAAAAGAATGATTTCGAAGCTTCTCACGAAAAGCCTTATTTCCTGACAGGAGACGTTGTTGAACAGACATCCGTTGAGACCTTCAACAAGTGGCAGGTGCTTTATTTTATCGCCGTAGCCTGTCTTATTTCACTGGCATGGGAACTCATGGTCGCATTGTTTGAACGCCGCTACCGCAGAGCCCGTATCACTGATTACGCTTCGTTCCTGATTTTTGTCGCCATCGTTGAATTCGTAAGTCTCTTTGCGCTCAACGAGGTGATGAGGGCATATGTACTCCATAACTCAAACCTTATGCTTCTCATCGGCGGTGTTCTGGTGGCCAGAGTACTGGTAACCTTCTTCAGAACCATTGTAAATCACAAGTATGCCTGCTTCTCTCTGCTGCTCCTTGTTCTCATGATGCTGGTCCGTTACTGTGTATTCCGCAACAATGTCGGTATCGTTTACCGCAGTGAATTCATGGGATATCTGCACATCGTCAAGCAGGACTTCCCGTTTGACATGGCAATCGTGCTGCTGTTTGCCACCGCGATTTTCGTGCAGACCAGAGCTTTAAAGATTACATTCACTTCCGTAGCGGCTGTTTCAGGTTTCCTGATGTTCCTCGACTACATCATGAATACCGAAAAGTCAGATCGTCTGATTTTTTCCAGAATCGGTCTTGATACATTCAGCTATCAGAATCTGCGTGAAGTGCCGAATGCCATCAACCACTACATGTCTACCGGTCAGGGGGTTCTTACCGCAGCCGTAATTACCACGGTTATCTGTATATGTGCCTTTATATTCTGCAACAACAGACTTAAATTCACCTGGGTTAAGTTCTGTTCATTTGTGGTTCTTCTCGCCATGTCAGTAGGTGTTTACTTTGTAAACATCGGTACGGACAGTGTGTTCAACAACAAATTCTACAATATGGTTGACGTAAACAGAGGTATTGAAAATCTCGATTTCAGCCGTATATCCGTATCTTCATCGAATGAAGTCATTACCGAACGCAAGGGGCTGGGCTACAACTGCAACGTTGTTCTTCTGGTGGTTGAATCACTTTCAAGCTTCTCCAGCAAGCTTTATGAAGAAAAACTGGATCTGACTCCGAATCTCGACCGTATAGCTTCAAACAACATCTGGTTCAAGAACTCATATTCATCAGGATATGATTCTGACGTGGCCAACTATGCTCTGCTTACCATGCGTCCGTTCCTTCACAACGGATCCAGTGTTGCGGATCCGGCGCTCTACAAGTCAACTCTTCCGCGTGATTTCAAGAAGGCCGGCTACAAGACCATCGTAATGTATTCATCAAAGCCTACCGATGCCGAAAGAACCCAGTTCGACAAGGCGGGATTTGATAATCTGTTTGACTACATGCATCCTAACTATCCTGATACCGCGCCTCGTTATGATCACGGTGCCCTGGATGACAAGGTTCTCCTTCAGGAAGCAGCTAAGAACATTCGTTTCTGGTCAAACAACAAGTACAGCAAGGATAAGTTCTTTGTGGAAATCCTTACTTCTTCAGGTGCGGCTCCTTACGTTGTACCGGTAGAAAAGCGTCTTGACCCTACCAAGGTTGAATATGATTTCGCAACCGTAACCAAGTTTACCGACGAGGCAATCGGTGATTTTGTTGAAGAACTTGAAAAGATGAACTTCTTCAACAACGGTATTCTGGTTATCGTGGGCAATCACCGTGCTCCGCTGACTCTGTCCAAGAGAGAATACGATCTCTACGGTCAGCTCGGTATCACCCGTGTGCCTCTGATTGTCGTCGACAAGCATCAGAAGTCAAGAATGTATGAAAATGATATTTCTTCAATTTCCGTAGGTGAAATGATTGAATACCTTGCTCTCAACAGATATCAGTCCAGCTCCATGAGAGTTAATCCTTTTGTTGAGGATGAGAACGAAGTAATTATCTATCAGCAGCTTTCTCCTAGAAACACCATTCTTCTGAAGAACGGTGACACTTACGGTGAGTTCGCCATTACCGGCAACAAATCTCACATCAGCGGTAATCTCCGCAACAAGGATGTGATTTTCACCGATATCGTGGCAATGCTGAGTCACAGAAACCAAGGGAAGGCATCTTCCGACACTTCCTCAGACAGAATTGATGACGACGCTGCACCTGAACGAGCCAGAGTCGAAGTTCCTGCAGAGCAGCCTAAGGCTGAGGAAATTCAGGCTCCTGCCGAGGAAATACAGACTGTCGTACAGGAAGAACAGGACGTGTCTGTTTCTTCTGATTCAGAACAGGTCAAGGAACCAGAGGAAGCTCATCAGGAAATTCAGCAGCCTGAAACCGTCGATGCCGATGCTGAAGCCAGAGCCGCTCTTCTGAAGGCTCATCAGGAAAAGCTGAAGCAGATAAAGGAAGAGGCTGCCAGAGCCAAGGCTGAAGCTGCAGCCGCCAAGGAAAGAGCCGAAAAGCTTAAGGCTGATGCGGAAGCTGCCAGAAAGAAGGCTGAAGAGGCCAAGGCTCATGCCGAACAGATGAAGAACGGCAACTGATAAATAAACTGCCGAACAGTAACCGGAAGCGGAATCAGTGATGATTCCGCTTTTATTTTGGCTTCGGATACAGTTATTCCGATCTGAATATCCTGAAGCCTGAAACACTACCGCACGTGTTTTAATGGCAATGACAGTCGATGCGTTATATACTGATTTCCGGATGTTTTGCAACGGCCTCGTGTAATCCGTCAAATTAAAGAGAGGAATTTGTAATGGTAATCTGATGACTGTGATATGATGAAACAGTATAATAATGATGTAGATCAGGTGTTATCTCTGATGCCTTAAGATAAAGCTCACATATATCAAAAGATTGAAAGAGCGGATGTGATTACTGCAAGCGGCAGGTGACGTATACGATACGATTATGCCGGAGACACAGGCAGTGCAGGATAAACGTTGCTGCACGGCATTCAGCCTGTGCTGATATTGATGCACAAATTCAGGATATAGTAGATGAACCGTATTCCAAAGAAAAACGAAAACGCCCTTAAACAGATGATATGGATTCCGCTGGTTCGGGTATGGATGTTCGGAGCGGCCGTGTTAAGTTATCTCCGTGATAACAGTTTCGTGCGTATAAGCATGTCAACGATATTTTTCGTTATTTCCTTCATGATTTCTGCTACCGGCTACAGATTCGGCAAAGTTTACCTCTTTCTGCTGATCTTTTCCATCCCGGCCGCCGTGGTACTTACCATGATAAGCATGTTATGCCGTTTCGGCGTTGAAGGAACCAGAGCGGAGATAAAATCAATCTATGATGATTTCCACAGCAGAATGTGGAATTACGAAAACATAAGCGGTTCCGAAGGAAACAGGTATCAGCATCTGGTTATTGAAAACGAGCCCGACAACATCGCCTACAGAATTGCGGGGTATCTGGCATCTCTCGGAGGAGGCATTGATACCGACTGCATAAATTCCCTGAATTCAATTATCAGCAGTGATAATCCGAACAAGCAGGCTCTGTACAGAAAGTGCTTCTACGAGGGAGTGAGCAGCAGATATAATTTTGAGAATGACATTTCCATGTTCAAGATGAAGGCGGCAGACATGTACGACGAGAAGATTAAGCTTCTTGACATGCTGGTGGCTCTGAGTTACGTGGACGGAAATATCAGCGTTGAAAAATTCAAATTCATCCGTGAGGTAAGCAGCAAGATTGAGATTAACAACAAGGTTCTCAACCGTATTCTCAGCACCAGAACCAACGGACAGTACGGCGTTCACTATGATATGGACGAGATGACCAGAGAGGAACAGGAAAGATTTGAGTACGATGTCAGGTACGGTACCGTGGAAATTTTTGCCCTGACTCTGATGGGATATGTGGCATCCGCCGATCACGAGGTTTCTTTAGACGAACATGAATGCTTCATTGGGATGATGGAAAAGATGGATGCCCGCTACGAAGAGGAATACACCAAACGTTTTTACAGAGGAACTTCCAGAAAGTACAATCCTCGTCAGGACATTTCCCTTTTCCGGCAGAAATACGGCGACGATCTGATGAAATACAGGGAACTGCTTACTCTGGTTATAAAAATGGCTTATGCCGACGGAGACGTCAGTGAGGCGGAATATGCCAGAATCTTAGCCATTGCCTCTCTTCTCGATATTCAGGAGCAGGCTGTACAGGCCATTCTTTTTGAGGTTTCCGGAGGTAAGTTCGGCAAAAAAGCTCCTCCTGTCGCAAGCGCGAAACTGAAAAGTTCCGAATTCTACAGAGATAATACCTTAAGGAGCTGATATCGAGCCGGAATTTATCGGAGACAGGAAACGGATGCTGAGTCTGTTTCCTGTTTTTTTATGTGATGAAGGAATTCTGTCAGAGAATTCATCAGGTAATTCCGATGAATAACGATGAATAAAACGGCAGATGTTTCAGAGAATTGAATATTATGTTAAAAACGGGTTAAATTTATGTATGCACAATGATTAATTTATAGTGACGGACGTATCAAAAATTGATTATTTGATAATTATCGGTAAAATAAAAACATAGCTTCATAAAAAGAAAATAACAGAAAATAAAACAGCATGTGAGATGGACTGAATGAATTTTGGCTGAACATTTTATCTATATCTGACAGGGCGCTTTAAATGACTGATATGCATCATGACAAATCGGAAACCGCGGAGAATTCAGGCGGTTCCTCGGCTTATGATGACGGAACTATTCATAAAACGGCAGGGACTCTCTTTACCGCCAGTCTGTTTTACAATCTCTATCTGCTTTTTGTACCTTTATTCATCTGTATTCTGTTCTGCATTCCCTTTGCGGTGGTCTGGTATTCGGGAATCATTGATGACACCCTATATTTTGCGCACAAGGAAGGTTTCGGCCTGCCGATTCTCATATGGATTATCATAGTCATGGTGATTGCACTGTATTTCGCGATGATCCTTCACAGACGCAACAACCTTTATATCATTATTGAACTTCTTAATATGGGCAGAGCTCTGCTGGGTATTCCCGTTCTCTGCGTGAAGTACGTGAGAGCCTGTTTAAGTGACGTCCGCTGCAGAGAGTTCGTGGCTGACGGAATGCCTTCCGGAATCGACAGAAATCAGATTACGGTGATTAATCTCGTCAGGGCCATGATTGAGAACAGCGCCCTGCAGAAATCAGAACAGCAGGTATTCAGTCTTTATGCCGATTTTCCTCAGAATTCAGAAAACGATCTGAACGAAACGGTTGCCCGCATCTGCGGATATGCCACTGAAATCAACGGCGGCAGTCCGAAGAGCAAGAAGGTTTTCTGTCAGTGCATCCGCCTGCTTGATTCCGCCCAGAGAAAGAAGCTTGTGAACTGCTTTAATGCCGGAACGGGTGAAATGACGGAACAGGAAGATTATCTGCTGCGTCTTGAAGAACTTGCTCCTGCGGAAATATTCAGACGCAAGGATTATTTAAACTGGCTGATTAAGATTGTTTATGCGGGGGGAGCCGTTAACGACAGAACACTCGAATTTATAGGCAGATTCGGCGAGGCCCTCCGTCTGAATGAAAAGGAAATCAATCTTTCCCTGAAATACCATACCGGGGGAAAATACAGAATCATCCTTCGAAAGAAGCCTGTAAAATCTTCAGCCGGTAATCTGTCCGAAAAAAGTGAAAGACAGTCCGGAGTGTTTGGAGAAATGAATTCCGAGACCGTGCAGAAATACCGCAATGCTGAAGCTGACCGTCTGCTGATGACTCTTTTAGGCTATATTCTTGCAAGTTTCGGCGAGATTGATGAGGAAAGACACGAGCTTCTGCTCAGAATGATGGATTCTGTCGGCATGCCTGAAGATGAAGAAGGTATCAGAGCATTCAGGGCCGGAGCTTCAGTCAAATACGCTCCGTATGATGACATCGCGGGATTCAGGGAAAAATACCAGCAGGAGGATCCTGATGAAATCAAGCTTCTGCTGCTTAAGCTTCTGCGCATGATTTATGTCGACGGAGAGATTTCCGAAAGGGAACAGCTCATATTTGCCCAGATAGGTCTTGGCTTCGGTTTCCATGAGAATCAGACCTCGGAAATGATTGCAAGGGAAAAGAAGAGACAGGATGCCATTGCGGCGCAGTTACGGCAGAATGATTAGAGAGATGAAAGGCTTCCGGCGGAAGCCTTTTCTGTTCTTTACCGGATTCATCGTAAGAAAGCAAAAAAACATTATTGTCCGGAGTACGGAACAATAATGTTTTGACCGAATCTGTTTTATATAAACAGAATGTTAGTTGGAGTAACCGCCGAGAAGCATGTAAATGTTCTGGTTGAGAGTGTTCACGTCAATTGCGCATTTGCTCTTGAAGTTAACGGTAAAGCTGCTTCTTGCTGATACCACTTCCGTAAAGAATTCAGATATGTTGAGTCTGAAGTCATAACGGTAGTTTGACAGACCAAGCATCTTTCTCATGGTTTTGCCGTCAAAATCCCAGTTTGCATATACAGGCTTGAGCAGGGCTCTGGTTCCGTTAGGAGAGGTAACTTCTATCTGCAGAAGATTGTTTGCATAGGCAATGCCCTGAGTGTTTCCCTGATATGCCGCTCTGCAGTAGCTGTTTGATGTATCGCTGGCATAAGTGAAGGATGACAGATTCAGAGAGGTGTTTTCGATATCAATGTATGAATTTCTGTCATTGGCGTTATCGGTATTCACAAAGCCGGTGAATACGCAGGTAACGTTTTTGCCGCCGTCTGATGAAGAGCATGGATTTGAACCGGAACTCTTATAGTCTTCAGGAAGCACAGCTCTCTTCAGACATGAATCATCCTGATCACATGCCAGAGCCTTCTGTACCGCTTTATAAGCGTCAACCACACCGAAACCGTAGTAGTTTGAGAATCTTAAGCCTGCGGCATTTGAGTGCCAGCCGTTGTCAAAGGTTATCTGCTGACCGTATTCACTTACGCTGCCCTTAACCGGAGAATACTTCAGGGTACTCCAGCCGGATGTGGTGTCGTTGCTGGCGGTGGTGGCCAGAATATATCTCAGCTGCGGAACGGAGATGTCCGGCTTGGCCTGAATAACCAGAGAGGATACGCCGGTAACGGATGGAGTGGCTGAAGAGGTACCGTTCATCACGTGAGTGTAGTTCTTTCTGGCGTTGTAGGTGCTGCCGGCGGTTCTCCACGGAGTCCTGCTTTCGAATCCTTCGTCGTAGTCTGAAGGATCGTAGCTGTACTTGGTGGTTACGATTGCCGCTGAGGAATCACTTGTACCTGTATAACCGAATTCACCGCCGGTGCCTGAAACCCACAGGTGTGCACCAATGGTTGAATATGAGGATTTTTTACCAAGGGAGTTTATGGCGCCTACGTTGATGAGATATCTGCCGCGGTTGAATGAAGATGTCTGGTTAAGCTGACAGCTGATTCCCAGATTCACGCACTTCTGCGGGTAATAGGAGCTGTTACTGAAAGTTACGCGGCCGAATTCATTCCCTGCAGCCTTGATGAGAGGAATGCCGTTTTCGAACATACTCTGGTAGTACATTTCCAGAGTCGGTTCGTAGGCGTAACTGTTGTCAAGACCGAGACTTGCATTGGCGATATCCAGGTCGTTCTTTCTGGCAAGGTAGGCAACATTGGTTCTGTTTGCTTCGTAGGAGGCAAGTTTCGAGTTATATGCGATACCTCTTACGCCTTTGCCGTTTGCTGTTTCAGCACCGATAATACCTGAAACCATGGTTCCGTGCAGAATGCCGCTGTCCTGTCTGACCTCACTGAGGGACAGAGAGCCGTTAATGAATGATGCTTTTGAGGACGGGGCGTATTTTCTGGAGGCGAGATCCTCATGGTTGAAATCAACAGTGGTATCCCAGACAGCGACTTTTACGTTCCTGCCGGAAATCAGCTCGCTGCTGCTGTCAGTAAGATGCCAGGCGGGGATAACATTGAGATCTATGCCGGCAACCGGGGCGCGTCTGACGCTGAACGGATTCTGTCCGATGTTTTTGATGTGCCACTGATCGGTAAACAGCGTGTCTCCTGCCGCAGTGTTTGCACCCACGCTCATACGGTATTTCTGAGTCTTTCCCGCTGAAGTCGTCAGAGAGATGCTTTCGGTGAAGTAATAATAGTTATCGGTGGTACCGAGTACGCTTTCCGGTACGTAATAGTAGATCTGGCCGGACGGTGCGGTCCTGCCGGTCTGCGGATGAATTCTGCTGAACCGACCGTACTGGGCGGTGATGCTGAAATTATCGGAGGCGACATTTGAGCCGTTAGACGATGTTACCGTGTATTTCAGAATGTACGGTTTTCCGGTGAACATGTCTCCGTATTCAAGAAGGGACAGCGTGAAACTGTCTGATGCCGCAGCCTTTGTGTCGGAAACCGCATCGTTCTTTCCGAGTTCCAGTTCAATCTCATCATTCTGATTTTCTGATGAACCGGTATCGTCTCCGGCTGAGCCGTCATTTGCTGATGAATCACCGGCCTGGGTATCGCTGACTGGTGAACCTGAATCAGAGCCGGAACTGCCGCCGCAGGCTGTCAGTGTCGCCAGGGAACTTATGAGCAGTGCATTGAAAAAAGTTAAATAGAGTTTCGGTTTAATATTTTTCATTTGTTTACATGAATCCTGTTCTGTTATTCCGGAATTTATCAGCACAAAAGGTCTTCCGTTGAAATAATTCAGCAGAAAAGGCCGTCTGGTAAAGACCGGATATTAAATAATTGAAGTTAAGGATGATTCCGGAATGAGCCTGACTATTTCAATGAAGGTTCAAGACCGTAATCATAGGAAGGTGAAACACTGCGGACACCTGCAGTATTACCCAGTTCTTCCCTGAGAGCAGACCACTGTTCGTAATCTCTTACGGTAATCTCGTAGATACTGCTGCTGATTTGTGAAACTTCAAGACCTGCAGGAATGCAGTAAACATCTTTGTTGCACTGAACGAGAAGTTTATTGGTGATGATGTAGTTATGATCATTCTCATCTTTTACGAAAGCCAGGTGTTCTGGATTCTTTTCTCCGTAAACAACCTTTTTGTCGCCGAGTGAGGCTATTTCATTTTCTGCTCTGACAATAAGTAATGATTGATCTGTTTTATCGCCGCTGGAGGCTAAATTATCTTCGACTTTGAAGTTATCAGTAATAATGGTGAGTCCGTTACTTTCAAACTCATCAGCATATGCACCTGCACAGGCAAGTACTGATGCCACTGATAAAGCTGAGATTAATTTATTTTTCATTTTTCATAATTCTCTTAATATTTATTGTAAATGAATATGTTCAATATATTGACGCAGGCATGAAAATGCATGCGTCCCTGAATGAAATATTCAACTTAGTTATCAGTAATGTTGATGATTACAGACAACGTGACCGAGTTTAAAATAAGTTGACCGTTATTGATACAGATTGAGATGTGTCTTCCGCTGTTTTTTAGAACTGTATCAAAAAAATGATTAAATCTTCATCAGGAATAACTGAAAAATTGTCTAAAAACACAACATTTTTATGATGTTTATATCTGAAATTATTAAAAAAGCGAACAATTATAATAATTTTTTAATGGATAAATGACTGCGGGACTTTTATTATCAAAGCCTGGAGAGACAGGTTGGCATTCCATGAATGGAAGGTCTGTGCGGAGCGTATTTTCCGGAAAAGGAGATACCGGATAACAGCGGCAAAAAACTAAAACTCAGCCACAAGCTAAAAAACTGAGTTTTAGAAAAAAGTGCTAATTTAGAAATAATAAAGTTTTAGGTAAGATGTTTTCTGGGAAAACCCCCTTATTCAACGGTTAACGTTAAATGTTATGGGCACCCGTACCGTTCGGAGAGTGCTTTGGCAGCGGAATCTCCGGTCTTCTGAGTTTGTTATTTTCCGGGAGTATCATCTTAATAATCCTCTGCGGCTGTGCGGCAGGCGTAAATCCTTTTACTGCCGTACGGCACAGCCTGATGTTAATGAAAACCTGCATACCTCTCCGCCTGATTAACGGACCTTGAGGATGTCCGGAAATGAGGCAGAGACTCTTTAACGAATAGATTCCACGGTCTTCGCATAAATGGTTTGAGGACTTTTAACGGCGTTCCGGATTGTCATCTCACGGAGAACACATCCCATGAAGGAAATATTAAAAAGCTGGCAATGTGCCTGTGTGCCGTCTGGGTTATGCGAGGTCCGGTTGTCTACAGCGGTAAATAAGTAGGCAGGACCTGAAGTTACCGATTTCCCGCATTGACTCAAAAACCGTAACCGGCATCCTTTCCGGTTCCCCGTCTTCAGTTATTCAGTGCGGTTAACAACATCGGCGTGCTGATGGTTAACTGATTGAACTGGTCATAAGTTTTATCCTCTGTGTTATGTTGATGATTGCAGACCGTTTTTCTGTTTGATCAATTGTTTTTTTATTATGCTCCCCGGGGGGAGTTATCCTTTTATGTCAATATGGTGTCTGCAACAGCCTAAATGTGTTTTCGATTAGAGAACTGTCTGTTCCTTATCGCTTAACCTCTGCAGTTACTTAACGTAGCTGAAGTGGTATTCACGGGTTACCGGAGCCAGAGCTCTGAAATCTGATTTCTTGATGAAATACTTCATTGTTTACGTCCTTGTAAAATACTAATTGCTTAAAAATCTGTTTTGAGTAGTTTAAATTTTTGAGCCAACCAATTGAATGAATTTTATGTGTGTGTGGATTATTAAAATTCAGTCATCAGTTAATTAAAGTTGATGAATTAGTAGTTCTGCTTAACGTAACTGAAGTTATATTCACGGGTTACTGGAGCTAAAGTAGCGTTACTTACTTTCTTTATAAAATATCTCATTTTTATTTTTTCCTTAAAATGTTAATGATTATTTATTCTTGTTTGAATGTGAACTGTATATTTCCCTGTTCACGGAGCTCATGATAGTTACCGATGATATTTTATACAAGATTTTTTTGAAAAAATCCTAAAAAAATTACATGAAAATATTTTCATGTGTTTGAAAACGTTGTCAAGTTACTGCTTGAACTGTGAAATAGTATACAGAAATACTGATTATGTTTAATTGTAAAAAATAATATTTGATTTACATCAAATTAACATGTAATTAAATTACATAAAAACACAAGATAATGTGATATAAATCACTATATATACATACAAAAAAATAAGGGGTGAATGTATTTTTGCGGCTGAAAAAAGCGGTGCGAATGAAAAAGATGGAAATCATGCGCTGAAACGGGCTTGCCTGATGGATAAAATATGTCGGAAACAGGCTCTGTATTCATGGAAAAAGGCGGACGGACCGCCTCTGTTACATTACTGTTCAGCCGACTGAGTGCTGAGCAGTTCCCTGGCGTTGGCGAGAGCAGAATCAGAGATAGCCGAACCTCCGAGAAGACGGGCAATTTCCTGAACACGTCCTTCGTCGTCAAGTTCAGTTATGGAAGTAAAGGTCTCGTTATCGATATCCTTCTTGAGTACTTCGTACTGATTGTGCGCTGATGCCGCAACCTGCGGCAGGTGGGTAACCGTTATTACCTGTGATGTCTTTGCAAGCCGGCGCAGAAGCTTGCCGGTGGTGGCCGCGGTAAAACCGCTTATGCCGGTATCAATTTCATCAAAAATCAGAGTCGGGGCCGATATCTTGTTTGCGGTCAGAACCAGAATGGCCAGGGCAATACGGCTGATTTCACCGCCGGAGGCTGTTTTGGAGATTAGATCCGGAGTCATGCCGGCATTGGCATTGAATTTGAAGCATACACTGTCAATTCCGTTTGGATGAGGCTGTGTTTCGGAAAACTCAACTTCAAACATGGCGTTTGGCATGGACAGTTCATGAAGCATTTCAGTGATCTTTCTGCAGAATTCCACGGACATTTCCCTGCGTCTGTCACTCAGCTCATGAGCTTTTTCCATAAAAGCTTTCTTGGCGGCCACAACTTCCGCGGTTCTTGCCTGAATCTCATCCTTTATGGAGGTGAATCTGGTGGATTTGTCGTGAAGCTCCTCCAGAACCTTATACAGTTCATCCGGAGTCACGGAATATTTATGAGCCATGTCGGTGTAAAGAGTCATGCGTTCATTAATAAAGGAAAGTCTTTCAGGATCCGCTTCGAGAGTGGAACTGTACTGACTGATTTCTCCGGCGGCGTCTTCCAGCTGGATTCTGGCATTTTCAATATTCTGAAGCAGGGGACTCAGACTTCTGTCCATTTTTACCAGTCCGCTCATGCTGTTTACGAGAGTGTTCAGGGATGTCAGAATGCCGTTTTCATCATCTGTAAGCTGTCCGTGAATGTTCATGCTGTTCTGCAGAAGGGTATGGACATTGCTTAATCTGTCATATTCATTTGACAGTTCCGCAAATTCATTTTCTTTAGGAGCAAGTCTGCTGAGTTCAGCCGTCTGGTACATGGTAAGCTTGTATTCAGAAACCATGTCCTTCTGCAGTTCACCGAGACGGTTAACCTCGTCTCTCCCGTTTGAATAGGTGTAGTACAGGGACTCAACCTCACTCAGCAGATCTCCGAGCTCCGCAAAGGCGTCCAGATATTCTATCTGATGTTCGCTTTTGAGCAGCAGCTGTCCGTCGTGCTGACCGTGAATGTTCAGGAGTCTGGCGGAAAGTTCCCTGAGAATATTGGTGTTCACGTGTATGTCGTTGACAAATGCTTTTGAGCGTCCGTCTCTGGTAATCGTTCTTCTGATGATGCACAGTTCGTTGTCTTCGGAAAGCAGTTCGTATTCCTTCAGCAGTCCCAGGGCTCTAGGAGAATCTGAAAGGTCGAAGGTGGCGCAGATGGTGGTGGCATTGGCACCGTTGCGTACTGATTTGCTGTCGGCCCTGCCTCCCATGACCAGTTCAAGCGCGTCAACCGAAATGGATTTACCGGCACCGGTCTCACCTGTAATGGCACTCATTCCCCTGTGAATGTCCAGAGTGGCTTTCTTGACTACGGCATAGTTTTCTATTGAGAGAGATTCAAGCATTTAATCACCCAAATTCATTAGTTCAGACATATATACTGATTATCCGGCGTTTGTTTTTTTCGCCGCTGTTTAAGGAGAATTATACAATTAATTTTCCGAATATCATCAGACAAGGTAAAAATAATTACTATATGTGTTATTTTGGTTCAGTGAATCCGGTTACGGACGGCACTGCAGGTTACGCGGCTTTCGTCATGACATGATTTATCTCAGGCTTTACGCATTATTCGTGAAGATGTTCGGTTATATATATAGGTATAAGGAACATGTCGCGAGCGGGAGTGAAAAACATTGAAATGAATGACGGACGGCCGTCAGTCTTTCAGAACGTTAGTCCACGAGTTTTGAACCGAAGCCGAGCTTTGATCTGAGTACCTTGAAATAGTCATAGGTATGAGGATGACATATTTTAATAGGTACTTCATTCTTTTCGATGCAGATTTCACAGCGGTCATCCGCAGTCATGATAATCTGACCGTCGCAGCTTACCGTGATTTCCTCGGGAGTGATTCTGCTTCTGAAGCAGATTTTTATGCTGCTGTCACCGCTAAGAATGCATGGTCTGAGATTCATGGAATGAGGAAACATCGGTACCAGGGAAAGAACATTGAGAGACGGTTCGATAATCGGACCGCCTGCGGAAAGGTTGTATGCCGTTGAACCGGTAGGGGTACTTACGATAAGTCCGTCGGCTTTCTGGGAATACATGAACTTGTTGTTAACGAAGATTGAGAAATCAATCATGTGAGCCGTCTTAACACCGTGGATTACAGCTTCGTTAAGAGCCAGTGCGTGCTGACACTTGGGGCCTTTGATGGTGGTTGAGAGCAGAAAACGTTCTTCAAGTACGTATTCTCCCTTGAGAATGCTGTAAAGAGCCTTTCGTATGTCTTTTGGGGCAAGATCGGTCAGAAAGCCCAGATGTCCGCGGTTGATACCAAGAACCGGTACGCCAACCATGGCTATTTTTCTGCCGGCGCTGATCATGGAGCCGTCACCGCCGACTATGATCATCAGATCCGCCTGATCCTTCATGTCTGCGAATTTAAGGGTAGGCATGCTCAGTCTGAGCTTGTCATTGGTAGACTGTTCAATAATGACGTTTATTTTCTGCTCAACAAGAAAGTTTACGAGATCTATCAGGGTAAAAACTACAGATTCATCATTGATGCGACTGTAAATAATCACTGATTTGATTTCTTTTGACATGACGAAAATCTCTCGTGTTATGCTGGTATCGGTGTTGCTGAGAAAAAACAGCCGGACGGCAGAGTCATCCATATATAAGGAAACAGACGTCTGCCAATCCTTATGTAGTTTAACACAAAATCACGGAACCTTGTTTAATTTTACCGGCCGGATGCACTCCTTCAGAGAGTTATGGCCTGTTATGTCTGAAGATTGTATAAATTGCGGCCTGATAAAAACTGAATTTAACAGAAAAACAAAAAAAATTTTATAATTTTATAAAATGTTAAAAAAATGTATAATGTTTTACATTAAAACTGCCGAGAATTGAATATTGTGTCTCATTTACCTAAATATTCGGGGTAATACGGTTGAAAAACGGATGTTTTTATCAGCCATCATTCAGCAGAAAATAATTCAGCTGGTGAAGAGGTTCAAATCATTCACGGAGAATACGTTTTAGCAGTGCAGAAATATGAAAAACAGGTTGCTTTTTGTCCACGGAATCCGCATTTTAAGAAATTTGTGAGCCAACAATGTCGATGAGGTAGCAAAATGCCATATTCATTCTTTTATGTTTTGTACAGTTACATTAATATGTTTTTCATGTAAAACTGCTGATTTTTGCAAAATACTGATTTTTCTGTTTCAGAATGGATATGCGTATACTGACGTCATCCGGATAAAGAAGGAACAGGTGCAAAAATAGAATAATAAGATAGTTACGATAAAATATTTAACGATTTAGGATTGGGATCGTAGAAATGAAAGTTAAATCTCTTGCTTCTTTAATACTTTTGTCTTCGCTTGTACTTACAGGATGTTTTTCAAAGACCTATGAAGAAGGTGTAAAGGCATTGAAGGAAGGCAGGCCTGAGGAGGCAAAGGAAATCTGGGTTAAGCTGGTTGAATCAAAGCAGGATGATGATGCGATGTTTGCATTATACAAGCTTGGTGACACCAATCCGGAAATCATGTCTCTTGATGAATCTCTCGGTTATCTGCACATGGCGGCGGATGCTGAAAGAACCGATGCTGAATATGAATGGGGTCTGTTCCTGATTAATCAGGGAAAATTCGATGAAGGCTACAGATATTTTGACAAGGCTGCCGTATGGAAGGAGGAAAGAGCCCTTCGCTACCTTGATAAATACCATGAAGTCAGAGAATTCCAGATCGGTGCCGAAAAGGAAGATCCTAAGAGCATGTATGAATATTCCAAGTGGCTGCTGAATCAGAAGGATCCTTCTCAGCAGCAGGAAGGATACAATCTTGCAAGAAAGGTTGCCTTCACTGATTATGCTCCGGGGCAGGCGCTTTACGGTACTCTCCTTTATGAAAAGGGTGATTATCAGAATGCTCTTTCCTGGTTTGAAAAGGGGATGCTTCAGGGCAATCCTGAGTGTGAATACTATATCGGTATGATGCGAATTCAGGGCAACGGTATCTTAAGAAATCCTGCCCAGGGTGTTGAAAACCTGAAGAAGGCTGCAGACAATGACAATCATCTGGCTCAGTTTGAGCTCGGTAAGATCTATCTCTACGGCGAACCTTCCGCAGGTATAGAAAAGAATTTCAATCTCGCATTCCATTACATCAGCAAGGCTGCAGGAGCCAATATGCTGGAAGCTCAGTATATTCAGGCTACCATGTATGATCAGGGTCTCGGTGTACCGAAGGATAACGTAAAGGCGATTACCCTGTACAAGCTTGCCGCTGAACATGATCATATCAAGGCTCAGTCAAAGCTCGGTGAAATCTATGTTAAGACCGGCAATTCCCCTGATGTAAGGGAAGAAGGTATCGAATGGCTCAAGAAGGCCATCGAGGAACATGACAGTGCCGATGCAAAGAATTCTCTGGCATACGCCTATGAAAACGGACTCGGTGTCAAGCAGGATTACGGTAAGGCTTACCAGTGGTACAAGGAAGCCGCTGATGTAGATGTAGCCGCTGCTCAGTTCAATATCGGTGTTATGGTGGCAAACGGCCGCGGTGAAACCAAGGATATGAGCAAGGCTTTCTACTGGGTTGAACAGGCTGCCTACAATGATTATCCACTGGCAGTAGTTGCAATCTCCGTAATGTACTCAAAGGGTATCGGTGTTGACAAGGACAACAGTAAGGCAACTTTCTGGAAGAGCAAGGCCGACAGTCTTGGTATCACCGACTTCAATGAAAAGAAGGCTAAGGTGAGCGAGCTGCTTAATCTTAAGTAAAAGTCATTATATGAAAAAACATAGGGAGCCGGAGGCTCCCTTATTTTTTTGTTGAATCGGTACATAGTACCTGTGAAAGGTTTAATGGATGCCGCGGTTTAATCTGATTAAACTGAAATCTGTTTCAGTTTTTCAATAAGGCTCAGGTCTGCGGGGAGCCAGTTTACAGAATCCAGTTCATCCGGAGACAGCCATCTGGCATCGCTGTGTTCAAGCAGGGAGAGATGTCTTCCGGCCAGAGAGCAGATATACGTCCTCATTGAAAGATGAAATGCCGGATAGTCGTATTCCACGGTATCAAGCAGGTTATGAATATTGATTTCCGCTTCCAGTTCTTCCCTGATCTCACGTTTGAGGGCATCTTCAGGAAGTTCTCCTGATTCTATTTTCCCGCCGGGGAACTCCCAGCCATCCTTGAATTCGCCGTAACTTCTTTGTGTTGCAAAAATTCTGTGATCCTTTATGATAACAGCAGCCACTACATTAATGGTTTTCATTGATATTCCCGGTTGTGTTTATCGGTTCCGGAGATTACGGAGAGATTCCGCGGTTCCGGAAATTCTGCGGAATGACTGAAAGTGTCGCAGTATTCATTTACTGTTGCCGGACATCGTATCTGAAGAGTGCCGACATTTATCCGCGACGTTATTATATATAATTATGCAGGATGTTTTCAGAAAAATCGGTAAAGAGGTTATAATCTTCCGGAAAAAGAATACGGTGTACCGGAATAATTCCGCATATATCATTATTATTTACGGCATGAACGGTTTTGTTTCCCCTGGACAGAATTAGGACGGAAAGAGAAATGGGTGAAGTTTTACAGCTTATGGTAAAGGATCTTACTGAAGAAGGTGAAGGTATTGCCTATTCTCCGTCAGGTCTGAAAGTATTTATCAGGGGAGCCTACCCGAACGAAGTCGTGAAGGCTGAACTTTACGACGTTAAGGAAAAATATGCTCAGGGCAGACTGCAGCAGGTTGTTGAACAGACCGTGCCGAGATGTACTCCGTTCTGTACAAATCAGTGCGGTTCATGTTCGTACACGAATATCGGGTATGAAAGCGAAATATCATTTAAGGAAAAAAAACTGCTGGATCTGTATGAAAATCTGCCGGGAAATCTTTTTGAGAAAAAAATGTATCAGGGATTCGTCGGAATGGATAATCCTTTCAGGTACAGAAACAAGGCGATTTATGCAGTCGAAAAAATTAATGATGAATATCAGGTAGGGCTCTACAGGCGCAATTCTCATGATATTATTTCCGTAAATGAATGTGCCGTGGAACCTGAATGGATAAATATTGCCAGAAACAGCCTCAGAAACACTCTTAATTCCGAATCTTTCAGAAGAGAGACAGGAGAAGAGAATGACAGAACACTTCGCTATGTGTTTTTCAGAGGTACGGATGACGGTGAAAAGCTGGCCGTGCTGGTGGTATACAGAAAATTCAGAGAAGTTGAAATACTGATGAATACACTGAATTCCATTGGAATCAGGAATGTTCTGGTATCCGTGAACGACAGTTCAGGTAACAGAATACTTGGCGATTCAATGGAAGTTCTGTCCGGTTCAGACTGCATAAGTGCCGAACTTCTGAATCTTAAGTTTGTGGTAAATCCTTATTCATTTCTGCAGATCAATACCGAACAGACTGAAAAACTCTATACTCTGGCCGTTGATCTGCTTGAACCTGAAACAGATGATGAAATCCTTGATCTGTACTGCGGTATAGGAACTATTTCTCTTTATCTTGCCGGAAAATGTCGCATGGTTTACGGCGTGGAATGTGTAAAGGAAGCCATCGACAATGCCAATAGTAATGCAAAAGCCAACGGTATCAGCAATGTAGATTTCAGAGTGGGGCTTGTAGAAAAGGTACTCCCTGAAATTATTTCAGAGGGACACAGACTGACAAAAGCCGTTCTGGATCCGGCAAGAAAAGGGTGTGCCCCGGGGGTTTTTAAAGCTCTTTCATCTGCAGGAATTGACAGAATCGCATATATTTCATGCAATCCTAAAACACAGTGCAGAGATATGGCGGAGGCTTCAGCCTGCGGTTATAAGATCGATAAACTTATAGCCGTGGATATGTTCCCGCATACATTGCACGTCGAGACGGTAGTGCTCATGTCTCGAAAGTAACATCCTTGTAAACCCTTGATTTATAAGGCTTTGCGAGGAATTTGCAGGGTGTGTAAATGACCTTATGTCTGTATCCCGTTACAACATACACGTATAGGGGAACATATCAACAGAGACACTTTTGGCTAAAATGTAATCAAAATTTACTGATGTGCAATCCGAACACTCGAGGTTAACACGCTTAAGGCTGTGGTAATTATGACGTGTTCCCAACACAACTTTGGGGTTGTGACTTCGGTAGATATGTCAAATCGGCTGATTTTTTGAGCGGAATAGGAGAGCTGTCAGAGTCTTTGTGATAAGATTTAGGGGAAGCAGATCAGAAAAAAAGAATAGGCTCATCATGAAGACGAGCCTTGCGGAATAGGTCGGGTTAGCAGCCGGAGGTGAAAGACTTGATGGTCAAGTCACCGGTTGTTAAATAATGGAACCTGTTGGAGATTTTATAGAAGACAGGATTATTCCTGGATTTCAAATTTTATTACTTCTAAGAAAAGGCTTTTTGCATCAGCATTAGATAAATAATCAGTATTGAAGGATTTCTTCGCAAATACTATGGATTTCTTCTGTGAAAATAGTATCTTTGGGCCAAATGAATGTGAAATCATGCTCTATTTTGAAATCATCAAGTGATAATGTCTTCAGAGCCCCTGAATTCAACTCAGATGTAACGGCTGCTTTGTATAAAAAGGTTATACCACAATCCCTTTTTACAAGACTAATTATTGCATGCATGTTTTCAACCTGTATAAAGTGGATGAAGTTGCTTGTGGAGTAATTGTTCAAAGCTAAAGATCTTTCCAAAATATTACGTGTTCCTGACCCTGGTTCTCTTATCAATATTCGTTCAGAAAATAGATCTTTTAATTTCCTTGGCTTTTTGCCGAAAAAGTGGTTGGATGAGCAAACGGGGACAAATTCTTCCCGACTAAATAGCAAGGTCTCATAGTCGTTTTCAGGATAATATCCTTCTATAAGCGCAAAATCTATAATACCATCTTGTAGCTTTCCGAGAAGCTCTGATGTGTTTCCGAAAAGAATCTTGATATCAAAATCGGGATGATTCTTAATGTAACCGCTGATGGGGGCTGCAATTACATATTCGCCGATGGTCATTGTAACGCCAAAAGAGATTTCTTTAATTCTATGGTCTTTTTGGGTAAGCCTTTCTTTGAGTCTTATATCATCGTTTTTAATCTGATTCATTTTTTTATAAAGAAGTTTTCCGCTGTCAGTTATCAACAGTTTTTTACCTTCTTGAGAAAACAGTTTCACTCCATATTCATTCTCGAGATAATGAATGTGCTGTGAAACAGCGGGCTGAGTGATGTTGAGCTCATTTGCAGCCTTGGTAAAATTAAGGTATTTACAAACACAAAGAAAAGTATCAATTCTAAAATCTAGCATTTCCAATCTCCATAACGATAAGAAATATTTATGATTAGATAATAATATATAATTTTAACTTTTTCAATGAAGGGCATAGAATTAGACCTGAAACAATAAGAAAAAGGAAAGAGGTATAATGATGGTTTTTTTTAAAAAGAATTATCTGGGGATTTTTGTTTGCCTGGCTATAGCAGTTCCTTCCTGGATTTTAGGGAAAAAATTCCCTGTTATGGGTGGTGCGGTAATTGCAATTATTATTGGTATGATCATCACATTATTTTGGAATGATAAAGGAAAAGCATCTGCCGGAATTAGGTTTACGTCAAAGATGATATTACAGGCCGCTGTTGTGCTACTTGGGTTCGGTATGAACCTTTCGGTTGTCCTTGATACAGGAAAACAGTCGCTTCCAATAATCATATGTACAATTTCAACTTCGCTAGGTATTGCATGGATCCTTCATAAAGTAATGAATATAAAGGGAAATACAGCAACGCTTATCGGCGTAGGTTCTTCGATATGTGGAGGTTCAGCAATAGCTGCAACCGCACCGGTTATAGATGCCGATGACGATGAAGTGGCGCAAGCGATTTCTGTAATTTTTTTCTTTAATGTACTTGCAGCACTTTTATTTCCATCATTAGGGAAAATAATCGGATTTGATATTACGACAGGCGACGCATTCGGAATATTTGCCGGAACTGCAATTAATGATACATCATCTGTAACTGCAGCTGCGTCAACATGGGACAGTATGTGGAATCTGGGAAGTCAGACTTTGGATAAGGCTGTTACAGTGAAACTGACCAGAACGCTGGCTATCATACCAATTACGCTGGTTCTTGCTTATCAGTGGGAGCGGGAAGCAAAAAGGCCAGGAACATCTACCAGTGGATTTAGTTTCAGAAGAGCATTTCCAATGTTCATAGTGTTTTTTGTACTTGCTTCTATCATTACAACCTTCTGCCTCAGCATAGGTATCTCTTCTGATGTGTTTAATCCACTTAAAGAACTGAGCAAATTTTTTATCATTATGGCCATGGCGGCAATTGGGCTGAACAGTAATGTGATTAAACTTATAAAATCAGGAGGAAAGCCCATCATACTTGGAGGATGTTGCTGGATCGGTTTAACGCTGGTTAGTCTCCTATTACAGCATGTGATGGAAATTTGGTGATGTGATGAAGAAGTAAAGGTCTTTGTAGAGAATAATTAACAGTGCGTTATGTTTGAAGTTAATCGCACAAATTCTCGTTTGTTTAAATAACCATGGGAAATCAACCGTTATAGAGGCATGTAAAGACTGCTCATCTATCCTTTTATACGAACTTCGCGGAGAGGGACTGTTTTTTTGATAGGGTCTAGGCGTTAAGCAGAGCTGAAAAAAGAAAAGGCCCTTCATGATGACGAGCCTTATGGAATAGGTAGGGTTAGCAGAAGGGTAATTATTTTCGGTCATTGGTCTCCACAATGTCACCGGTCTTAAACTCGATGGTGAGCCGGTCGGGATGCACGGTTATTTTTCTGATCCAGTGCCTTACCAGAGTCTCATCAAACTCCGTGAGTTCCGCGCTCTGACTCCTGATGAATTCCCTGAGCTCCCTGATGCGGCTTACGGTTTCGCTGCGGCGGTTCCGGTTGTTCTCCAGTTCAGCCTGCTGTTCCCGTATCGTCTGAAGCTCTGAAACCACATGGCTGTAGTTCTTACGTGATTCAGCCAAGCTGATGAGCTCCTGCTGAAGCTCCTCTTCCCGTTTGCGAAGTTTTTCCTCCTCTCTCGGATTGTTTTCCGCAAGAAGCCTTTCGATGTTACGCTCCATCTGTTCCTGAAAACCATCACGCTCTTTCCAGAATCCGTTAAAAGCGGAAAGACATGCCGCCTTAAGTTCGTCCTCTTTTACTGTTCTGGCATGGCAGACGAGATCGGTCTTTTTCGGATAAAGCCTTGTCAGACAGCGCCATACCACGGATTTCTTGCCGCGGTTGTTCCATTGGGTTCTGCGGAAGTTCTCTCCGCATTCGCAGCAGAATACAATCTGGGAAAAGGCGTGATGGCTGCTGAAGCCGCATTTCCTTCCGTTTGCAGTTACGCAGGTGATCCGGCGCAGCAGTTCTTCCTGAACCTTGAGAAAAAGGTGTTTCGGGATAATGGCCTCATGGTTACCCTCCACATAATACTGAGGCATGATGCCGTTGTTCTTGACTCTGGTCTTGTTGAGAAAGTCAGTGGTATAGGTTTTCTGAAGCAGGGCGTCACCGATGTACTTTTCATTACGGAGAATTTTATTGATGGTGCTGGTGTACCAGACTTTTGAGCCGCTTCCGGTGGGAATGCCGTCCCGTTCAAGTCCTGCTTTGATCCTGTCCATGCTGTAGCCCTCCAGGTATTCCCGGTAGATGCGCTTTACGATTTCAGCCTGTTCCGGATCAATGATGAGATTGCCTTCCGCATCCTTGGTGTAGCCCAGAAAGCGGCTGTGGTTAACCTGCACCTTTCCCTGCTGGTAGCGGTACTGAAGCCCCAGCTTGACGTTCTGGGACAGAGACTGGGATTCCTGCTGGGCGAGGGAAGCCATAATGGTAATCAGCACCTCGCCCTTGGCATCAAGCGTGTTGATTCCTTCCTTTTCAAAGTAAACAGGAATGTTCTGAGCTTTGAGCTGTCTTATGTGCTTGAGACAGTCCAGGGTGTTTCTGGCAAAACGGCTGATGGACTTGGTGATAATCATGTCGATTCTGCCGGCTCCGCAGTCGTCCATCATGCGGTTGAACTCGACACGGTTTTTGGTATTGGTGCCGGAAATGCCGTCATCGGCGTAAATTCCCGCAAGCGTCCATTCCGGATTTCTGCTGATGTATTCGGTGTAGTGCTCCACCTGGGTTTCGTAGCTGGTGGCCTGTTCCTCGGTGTCAGTGGATACGCGGCAGTATGCTGCAACCCTGAGTCTTGGTTTCTCCTTAACTGATGAGCCGGTTTTGCCAGCCTGTGGCATTGCCGGGATAATCTTAACGCTGGCCATGAGTGTTCTCCTTAATATTCTTGATCTGTATTCTGCCGTAGAGCCGTTCCGCTCTGCGAGCCGGGGTGTCTTCTTCAGTTGCAGTTCCATCAACATCATTCGCAAAAAAGAACTCTGCGGGAACGGTTCTATGGGTACGGGGCTTAAACAGATTTAAGCGGTTGAGTTTTTTCGCCCGGCGTTCCTTTTCCTCTGTGGCTCTGCTGAAGGTTTCGGCATCTACGATAGCGGGGTAGAATCTGTCTCCGAGATAACACCGTTTTGTCAGAATTGCGCTAATGCCGCCGTGGGAATTGCCGATGCCGGTCTTTTCTGAAATGCCATTAAGAGACATGCCCTCAAGGTAATATCTGAACACACTGCGGATAAGTTCAGCCTCATTTTCGTCAATGACAGCCTTGCCGTTTTCAATCCGATAGCCGATAGGTATTTGTCTTAGCATTAAAGCTCCTCCTTAAGGGCAAGTCCGCACTTAAGCTCAAAGTTGATGCGGTTCCTGTCCATAACGGTTATTCGGTTAACAAACCTTTTGAACAGCTCTCCGTCAAACTCTGTCAGCATGCGGTTTTCCCCGGTAAAGGCGATAAGTTCCCTTATTGCGGAAATGACAGAGCCGGAACCTTCGGCACTTTTTTCAAGAGCGGCGATCTCCGCCTTGAGTTTTGACGCATGTGCCTTCAGGGTATTAAGCTCCTGATTGCAGATGTCGGGTGGTATGTAGTTGCCTGCCATGAGTCTTCGAACGGAGTAGGCTTTTTCGGTATTCTTCTCGAGTTCGTTTTCCAACTTGGCAATCCGCTTAAGCTCCGCATCGGAGGAATTTTTTTTGAACTCATCAAGGTAGGGTCGTAGAAGCTGTTTCCCGGCAAAGATGAGCTTGTTCATCATGACGCAGAAGGCGAACTCGATGTCATCTTCCCGGACAGACTTCATGGAGCATGCTTTCAGGTTCTTAAGATGCTCCTGACAGCACCATGCCGCATAGGCTGAACGGGTGGAGCTGTGTATCCGCCGTTTGAAGATATGACCGCATTCTCCGCAGATGATCTTTCTGCTAAAGGCATAGCGATTTAGATATTTATCGCTTTTTGGGGAAATATGCCTCATGGAGGCTCTCTGTGAAATCAGAGTCTCCACCGCGGCAAAGTCCTCCCGGGAGATAATGGCATCATGATGCTCCGTTGCCAGGAACTGAGCATGTTCGCCTTTTGTGTTCCAGTGCCTTCGGTACTCATCATCAGTGAAGGTCTTCTGGTATAGTGCATCTCCGGTATAAACCTCGTTCCTGAGAATGCGGAAAACGGTACTGTGGACCCAGCCTTTTCGCTGTCTTGACATAATGCCGTCACGGTTAAGTCCGGATGCTATGACACTTGCACCTTTGCCCGACAGCGCTTCACGGAATATGCGTTTCACAATCTGCGCCTCTTTTGGCTCAATCTGAAGTCTGCCGTTTTCCCGTCTGTAGCCGTAGGGCGGTGTGCGTACCTTGAAGGTGCCGTTACGGAACTGTCTCCCGAAACTCCATTTGGTGTTTTCTGAAATCGATCTCGATTCGCTCTCTGCGAGAGAGCTCATCACCGACAGCAGCAGTTCGCTCTCCATGGCGGAGGTGTCGATGCCTTCTTTTTCAAAATGGATTGGGATGTTTAGCGATATAAGCTCCCGCACCAGGGCAAGACAGTCGGCGGTATTTCTTGCAAAACGGCTTATTGACTTGGTAAGCACCATGTCGATCCGGCGCAGGCGGCAGTCCGCCATCAGCCTCTGAAGTCCCGGTCGTGTGTCGGCTCTGGTGCCGGATATGCCTTCATCGTAGTAGACGTTCACCAGCTCCCAGTCCTTATGTGCTCTGATGTACTCATCGTAATGTGATCTCTGTGTTTCAAGACTTTCCAGCTGTTCATACTGATCTGTAGACACTCTGCAGTAGGCCGCCACCCGGAGGCGGGCAAAGCAGTGTGATGAGCTTTTTTCAATTTTTCTGATTGTCTTCATATGGTTACCTCCCTGTCATATAAATCACTCTGAAGGCTGTTTATAGCAACCGGTATTTGGAAGTATTTCCCTGTACAACGGGTTAAAGGCCTCACGGTTGATGTCTGTTAAAGCCTGGAACTCGCCAGGGGAGAGAAGTCCTCGTGAAAGCATGAGTTTGGCAAGCTGCTGCGCCTTCGAGTACCGGATGTCGTTCATCATTTCATCAGCAGGGGCAGGGGAAAAATCAGTGTTCTGTGTATTCATAAATCGTTACCTCCTACAATCTACTGGACGTGAAGGGCGATTTTGAGCGGATTTATTTTCGGGAATGTAGCTGAGTGGCTATTTGGTGAGCAGATTGGGAATGTGCAGGTGTTAGGTATAAGTCTAAAAACAAACTTATTCATTACATTGATCACAGATACGTGCGAAAATCGCACCGAAAACTGGTCAAAAAAAAAACAAATGTAAACTAAGCGCTATAAATTTCAGTGTTTTTAAATTATTTTCCATATATTAGGAGTTTTAATCATGGAAGCCATCAAATATATGACTAGTCTGCTAACCTTTTACATTAAGGGAGAAATTACAACGGAGCAGAATTTTCTGAAGATTAAGTTCCCAAACACCGTTCTGGCTCTTATTCCTCTAGGTTCACGCAAATACAACGTACCGGTAGCCCAGATATCTTCAGTAGCTTCAAATTTTAAATTTGACATTAAGAGCTTTTTCGTAGGTCTTTTCTTGACGCTTATTTCGCTCAGTTGCTTTTCTTCTGGGGGTAACGGAATAATTGTAGGTCTCATCCTACTTGTACTTTCTTTGAGTTTGCTTATAAACTCTTTTATCACTGAACTTAAAGTCGATACCACCTCCGGAGCCTATTACTACATTCCGTTTATCATTTTTGAAAAGGCAAAGGCTTCTCAGGCTGAACAGATGATCAGCAGTATTATTGCCACCCGTCTTAACGATACAAACAACAGAGAGGTATCTGAAGCATCAACAAATGCTATTGTTGACGCAATCAGATCAAAATAATAAACGATTTTCCGGATAGGATGACCGGGAGATTAAGAGGGTAAAAATGTAAGAAACAGCTTTTTAGCTACTTTCTGCCAAATTTCCTTATTCAGCAAGTTGTCTATTAACCTCGTCCGCCAAACGGCCCATTCTTTCAAATAGCCAGTTTCCCGGACAGGATTTCTTTGCAAACCACCGGTGAACGGTTAGGAGTATTTCATCACTCTTGACCGTGTATGTCAGAGCTTTCTCCCGATCTGCAATCCATACCAGTTTCCGTTTGCCGTTCCGTCTGCAGATATCAACGCACAGATCTACCAGTGCTGAATACACCTCCGGTTTCATGGCATAAGGCTCGGTCAGATCAGATGCACATTCGATGGTGACGGCACGCTGGTCATTATCCCTTGATGAAGAGCACCAGGATCGGTTAGCCTCATCAACGCAGAGGCCGAACCTACCGTCAGCACCGATTGCATAGTTGCAGCTTGCCTGTCTGCTCTTATCCTTAAAGCAGTCGCAGATGCGTTCCACACTGAGCTGACCGACAACTGCATGAGGTGTGATTCTTGAAATTTGGCAGACACGTTTGCCTGAATGGTTGGGGCTGAGGCCCGTGTAGCTTACAAGTCTACTGTTGCTCATTTTCATTCTCCTTATTTTCTGATTTATCGTGTAACTGGTTTAATGCCTTTTTGACCACCGTCGGGATCGGCAGACCGAGGTGTGATGCATTCTCAAGAAGACTGATGCCTTCGTTTGATAGGTAAAAGAAAATCACCGCAGTTCTGAGTACGCTCCCTGTCTGAAATATTCTTGTGTCCAGAATGGTGGCAACGCCGACCAGCATGAACACGATTACCTTTCTGCAAATGCCTTTAAAGCCGATGGAGCTGGATAGATTGTTATCGACAATCCCGCACATCACACCGCTGATGTAGTCGATAACCGTAAAGGCAATCAGGGCATAAAGAAGACCGTCACAGCCTCCGAGAAAGTAACCCAGCCATCCGCCAATTCCGGTAAATACTGCCTGGAGCATATTCCAAAGCTCTCTCATTTTGTTTCTCCCAATAAAAAAGGCGACCTTTAAGCCGCCCGTCATTTCACTCTGTTTACGTTACTTCGTACCCGTCCGATGAAGTCTCTGTCGAGGTATTCTTCCACCCGTTCGCAGGCAGAGAGGTATTTCTTCCACCAGGCATAGGCACGAAAATCAAGATAGATGAATTTATTCCATGGTTTCTCGAAGGAAAGATAATGCACCATCAGCGGTGCCATTTCCTTATATCCGGGATTGAACCAGATGGCATTGAACTCATTGGCAAGGGGATATTTTTTCTTGAAATGAATATTCACAAAATCCTGCTCCGGGCAGTACATGAAGCTTCCTTTTTCCTCAATCGTTTTGATGAACTTCTGATACAGCCCTTTGCAGTCAGCCTTGTAGCACATAAGTCCGGTGTTGAAATACAGCGGAGTGTTTACTATCTCTTTGAGATTCATCTGTTTCATCCATCTGTCGCGGTTTTCACGTTCACTGACTCCGAAGATGCCGGTCCTGTACTTTGCTGTAATCTCCTCGAGAAGAGGAACCACAGAGCCAAGAAACAGAGTGTCCAAATCGAAATTCAGGACGCAGTCAGTTTCGGTGGATACTTCCTCAAGAGCTTTGATTCTTTGAGCAATAGCAGGAACGGCACTGCGATGAATCATGAGCCGGTTACCGCCCACGGTGGCAAAAAGCTCATGCTGAGGAAATGATACGTAGCGTACCTCTACCAGCTCTTTTGGCAGAATAGCCGTCAGCCTTGTAAGGTCAGTACCTTTTTCTGCATAAATGATGAGCTCAGTGCGGTTGTATTTGAAAAAAGAGCTGAGAGATACCACCGCCTGATTGATGTATCCCTCATCCAGAACTACAAATGCCTTCATTGGTTATTCTCCTTTATGTCGTCTTTGAAAATGTCCTCTGAGTAATTGATGAGCTTAAGTGAACAGCGGTTGCCGCTTTCCGGCTTAACGGCAGTAACCCAGCAGAGCTGCAGTTCACCGATGGCAAAAAGCGGATATTCGAGAGACTTGCCGAACTCACTGTCCCAATCGATATCCGGGTAGGTATCAAGATAAAGCGTATGGCTGTCATTACGGTAAAAGGTATATTCACCATAGGAGCCGTCCTTTCTAGAGATATATACGATGCCTTCCCAGATATCTTCCGGAAGTTCGATATCCGTGGTAACGGTCTGACCGTTAATTGCGGTTATTCTGCCGGTGATGTTGGAGAGGTTCTCATCGAGCATCAGTCCAACAAGGTCGTTGAACTGACAGTTGAGACCGTTAAGTTCGGTTTTGATTTCATAGGTAACTCGTGTATTTCTGAGATACCTAAGTCGCCTCATGCCAAGAGCTACAGCATGGTCATAGTCTGTTACTCCCCAGGCTTCAAGCTGCTCCTGATTATCTGATTCAGGATAGGAGGTAATGCGCTTATTACCGTCAGCATCAACATGGCAGTACACCGTTTCGGTCTTGTAGGTTTTCGGAGAGGTGAAATTTACCACCACCTCATCTACATCATCCTCCTTCGGCAGAGAATAGGTGATTACTGGACTTGAGGTCATATTGCTTTTGGTGAAAATCTGCGTTGGAGTAGCACCAGCATAAAGTCTCTTAACCGACAATGTATTGTCCCTTACCACCGGAACCGCAAATCCGCAGTTAAGCACATCTCTGAGTGATTCCAAAAGAGTGCTGTCACTGTCGATGGAGCCGTTACACTCGAGTCCCTGAGAGCGCCAGAGCTCATCAAAGTCCATGAGCGTATCAACATCCAGAATATTACGGTACTTGGAGTTGCGTACAATGTATTGAACCACGGGAGCAATATTCCTTGTCGGCACTAGTGGCTGATTATCTGAATACCCAAGAGCAGGAAGTTTTCTTGTCCAGTAAGTGGCGAGCTGATTTTCTGAAAGCTCGGATAAGGTTTCATTGCCTTTAAACCTGCAGATGAGCACGGTCATATTGTCATACCGGTCAATGGTGCTGATGACGCTTTTAAGTCCGGTCCATTTGATTTCCTCGAGAGCACGGGTTGAGCCATCTTCCTGGGAGGTTCTAAGAACTCTAAACTCATAATTCCCTGCAGTCTCAAGTTCAACTCTTACCGTTTCAGCAAGCTGGTCGTTGGTGTTGTTGGTCCATGTTTTCTCAATTACGGTATACGGCTCATCGGAACCTGCTCTGCGGTACTCAATCTGAATGCTGATGGAGAGTTTGTCGAACTCGCCATCATCGTTAAGCTTGCCAAGACCTCCCGGCATGGAGAAATCCAGCTCAAAGATTTTTGATTCAGCACCATACGGACATGCCCGGTAAGGACCCGCGTAACCGCCGTCACTTGACTGACCGCTGATGAGAGTAAAAAGCACATGCTCCTGATTTACTCCGGTGGAATAAAAGTCGTGCCAGTCTGAAACATCACCGTAGCTGTCGTTAAGACGTTTAACCGTGTAGACGCCGTTGGTGTAGTTAAGAATTTCATAAAGACCGTTATCGTCATACGGATAATCTGCAGGCATCGGCTGAAACACAGAGCCAGCCAGGCGATTTGCCGTATCGGTTATTTTCGTGTACGGCTGAGACGGAGTAACCTCCTCGGGGTATTCCGGAACGGTCAAATCTGAACTGTCGAATTTCAGCGTAACATGCTCACCGGACCTTATCACTTCAAGAATTTCACAGAGAGCCTCGGTGGTATTTGCCTCATCCTCGGTTACGGTTTTACCGCCACTGCAGCCTGATGGAATGGTATCGTAGGTAATGGAGGTTACGGCAGAAAGCGTAACCTTCAAATAATCACCGTTACGGGTAATTACCTCGGTCTCAGTTTCTTCACCGGTTTCTTCGTCAACGCTGGTCTGAATATCTGTGGCTCTTGCACGGAAAAACTCATCAGGCTTAAATCCATCTGCGCATTTCAGTGTGAGCGTGGTAATACCAATGTCTGCATCAGTTTCTGTTGCAACAATCTCAGTGCTGACAAGACGTGTGTTTTCTGTACCGCTTAACTCGAAGATTGTGCCGTTTGCCCATTTCAAATCAAGGTTCTGCTTAATGCGTACCGTCTCGGTACCACCACCTGAACAGCCGCCATAGCCGATGTTGTAAATCCTGTAGTTGCAGCCGCTGAAGGTGTTACCCTTAAACTCAAGGTTTACCCCGTTCATGGAGGAGGTATCGATTTTACCCTGACCGCTTTTTAAGGTATGACCGCTCTGGGTTACTTCGGTTGATGAGTACCAGCAGTACCAGGATTTGTCCTCCGGTGAGTTTTCTGCGGTAATTTTTACTCCCGGCTCAATGACATATGCAGAGCAGCCTTTAAGTTCACTTATGGGAGTCTCGCCGATGTAGATGTCTGAGTGATCTGCCTTGTAGTCATAATGCCCGATGCCCTGACATAAAATCATGTCGCAGAAGAGAGTATTATTGCGGTAAAACACATGCCTGTCGGCAAGGTAATCCGGGAATCTCTTGAAGAAGCCAAAGTTCTCCGGGATGATTTCCATCAGCTTTACCTTGTTGCCCTGGACATTCACGTCATAGATGGAGTTTCCCTGTTTGGTGTTTTTCTGTTTATTCTTGCCGAGCTTATGCATGCTTACCATGGCATAAACGGCACTCGCTACACCAATCACCACGGAGATAATGGCAGCAATGGCAGTACCGGTTACTCCCGGTTCGATTACGAACTTTAGGTGATCGCTTTTCTGGATGAAGAGTGAAGACCATTCAGTCTGTTCTACCTTTCTGTCATTAACAAAGAGCGACAGATAAGGTTTCAGTTCAGGATTGTAGGATGCAATCTGTGAGTGGAGCAGGGCTGTGAGACTGCCGCTGTATTCCGGCAGATCAAGCTGCTCGAGTACCCGGTTTAGGTTCTCTCTGGTTACAATTTCAAGTTTCATTTTTCCTCTTTGGAAGATTGGTATATCTGTAGATCTTTGTTTCAACAAACTGCATTGATTTGATCTTTTCAACTCTGGCATGACGGTTAAGTCCGGTATGCAGCATTTCACCTTTACCGAGATACACCGCCACATGGAAGATCAGACCATGCCTGAAGAACGCAATCACGTCACCAAATTCGTAGTGGGGCGGTTCGATTTCATAAAAGCAGGATCTTTCTTTCTCGTATCCGTCCTGAATGCTGAAATCCGTGTAGTCATCAAGCTCTATGCCGAGCTCCCGGCGGTAGAACTCGATAACAAGTCCCCAGCAGTCAAGAAATGGGTATTTTCTGCCGTTGGGTGTGTGTCTGATGAGAAGATAATGGTTAAGCCACATATTTAAGCCCCGGTGCATTTGATGCAGTATAGCGAAGACGCGGAAACTCAAGATTCAGCATGTCGCAGAAGGATGCGGTAAAGGTTGCCGATTCCCTGGTGATGCGACCTCCGGTGATGGTTAAGGTGAGTTCCGAGAGTTTGTCACGGGACTCATAGTGCCACTGGGTAACGGTGATGCAGGTTGGTGTCTGCGCTTCAATAACCCGTTTCATGTACTCGTAGGCTTCACCGCTGACTCCGTCAACACCGAATGAGAGATCTGAAAAGCCACTGTCGGAGCGCTCAGGCATGGAGACAGTAAAGGCTGACTTCTTGTATTCGTCTCCCCAGAGCTGCATGTCTTCGTAACCCAGCACATAACGCAAGGTGCCTATGGTTTCATTTGCAATGGTGAGAGTAACAATCGGCAGTCTGCCGCCGCTGGCATAGATTTCTTCAAGTGAATAAAGCATAAAGCCTCCTTAACTGAACCATGAGAGGTATTCCACCTCACTAGAATCAGGCTTAACCTTGATAATGCGGCCAGCCCAGTCATCTATTTCGTAGGAATAAAAGCTCCAGGTGGAATTGCCATTGTTGTCGTTGAATTCCACATAGCCGTCATACGGATAACCTTTGAGAAGATTAAGCTTAAAAACGTAATAGCCGAGCTTGTTTTTCTTAAGCTTGATCCCCGGCCACTCGTAATTGGTGTAATAAGCCACCCAGATATAGGCATAAAGCTCATCCCAGCCTTCAGGGTCTATCCATACCTCATCACCGCCAATCCCCGGTTCAACATCAAGACGGCACTGTACCGACCATAACGGACCATCGCTGTTCACGCAGTTAAGCGAGGTGGATAGTTCACCCTTCTGTATGCGGCAGAGCGATTCAGTGCCGCCGTACTCGTTAAGTAGCTGCATATAGAACCAGTCCTGACCGTAGCTGATGTCGTTGCGGTACCATGCCATGAATTCCTGATATTGACTCTGGGTAAACATGAAGGTAACTGAGAGTTCATGAGGTGTTCCGGTATTAACCAGTCTCTGCCTTACATGACCATCTGCCATCTGGGTTCTGATGATGTTGGGTTTTATTTTGTAGCTGTAGCCTCTCTGCTGTGGAGGTGGCAGAGAGGAAGGATAATAGTTCATGAATTAACTCCCCATACGGTTGAGGTTGAAGGTATTCTGAATTGCCATACTCATTGAACCGCCATGACGGATATCGGAAACAAAGATGTCTACGATTCGAGTTTCGTCGTCATCACGGGTTTCAACGGTTCCTGCTTTCTCGGTGCTCTCAAAAAGGTTGACCACAACAGGAGAGCTAGAGCCAGAGCTATTCCCGCTAACGGCAGAACGGGCAAGCTCGGCTGTTTCCCTGCGTGAGGTGATAGACATCGGTCCCTGCACGAGCTCAGGTCCGTATTCACCCACAATACCCCATTCGCCTGCTTTGAGCTGTCCGCCTTTATCATGCATGGACACAGAAGTAAGCAGGGAAATAGCTGATGTGGTGGTAGCCATGGCGGAAGCATAGTTGGCAAGCTTCTGCGGCCAGGTAACCGCTGACGGATCATTCAAAGCGGCAATCCATGCCTTCACCGCGTCCATGGTGGCACTGGCTACTGCGAAACTTTTCTGAACCGCAAAAAGAGCACGATAGGCACCGGAGGATTCATCCATGCTGTCGGTAAGACTTGCAAAGGCATCGGAGATGTCCAGGGTGGCATCAGCCATTTTCTCGTAGGGCTCTGTCATTTTCTTAAGTTCATCTGCCTGTTTACGCTGCTTTGCCGTGGTGCTGTCGGAGGTGTATTTATCCATTAGCTGAGTACGGCTTTGGAGATATGCCTCCTCGGAAATAAGCTGGTCGTTGTGGAACTGTTCAAGCATTTCCAGCTTTCTGCCGTAACCTTCCTGAATACGCAGGATTTCCTCTTCTTCTGGATTAAGTGAACGCAGAAAGTCCTGTGCTTCTTTCTCGATTTCTGCCCTCTGGGTCTGATAGTCCTGCTCGATGATAAGGAGTGCATTGTTCTTCTCGATTTCAGAGATTTGAGCATTCTCGGCAATAACAGCATTAAGCTCCTGAAGCTTTTTGAGGTGTTCACGCTCGAGCTTTTCAAGGTCGCTCTTTGACTTCATGTCGAGTTCAAGGATTTGCTCGTAATAAGGCGTCCAGGTATCACGGGCTTCAGCAGATTTGGATAGAGCACCGCCGGAGCTTTTACCTTTGCTTGAGTCCTTATTTGCACCAATTCTCAAACTTTCATCAGACTGAGTACCTTCACCCACAGGTTTATTCTGGTACTTTTCAGCGATGCGTTTACGTTCAGCGGCAATACGGTTCTGAGACTCGGTGATGTCCTTTTCGATTCCGGCAATGGTAGCCTTGTAGATTTTTGCAGTTTCCTCTGCCTCTCTTTTGGTACGCTCCCTCGCAAAATCAAAGCCTTCCGAGAAGGTTCCTCCGGAAAGAGAAGTTCCGATGCCTTCACCGATGGCATTGAGGTAACCTATGGTGTTATCCCACAGTTCTCCAACTTTCTGACTAAGCTCAAGAAGACCAATCTGAGCAAACTGAAAAAAGTTTGAAAAGAAGAGCTTCCAGCTCCCGGTACCGTCCTTCATCTCAACCCCGATAAGCTCAAGGGTATCACTGAAAAAGTCCTTCACACCTTCCCATGCGGTGCGTATTCCCTCAAAGGTTTCACGTACCGTTTTGGCAAGGTTATGGAACCACTCGGTAACTGCGGGGTCATCCAACCATTCAGAAATACCGTTCAGGGTATTGGCAAGAAAGTCATTACCCATGATAATGAGTTCTCCGAAACCGCCGTTTGACTGCATGAGTCTGGTGCAGAAAGTACCCCAGGCATTATCCAGTCTTCCGGTGGCGGCAGATACAGTGTTGAGCTTGGCTTCCAGCACTCCGTCAAAGTTGTTTCTGGCAAGCTGATTCAGGTATTCATCAAGAGCCTTGCTGTTCTTTTCAATTTCGGTGGTTGAGCCTTTGTAGGTTAAGGAGATGGTGTCACCGTTGTCCTTTGCCGTAATGCCGAACTGTCTGAGAGCCTTGGTGGAGCCCTGGGAGAAAGCAATAACCGCATCAGTTAAGGTGTTGATGTCTCTTCCGGTGCCATGAGCAATGGTGGCATAGGTCTTAAGTTGCTCGTTTGAGTTGGTAAGTCCGTTATTGCCTAAATCCACAAAGGCTTTAGCCAATTTATCAGTAGCGGTAGCTGTCTCATCCTCCAGGCCGTTAAGACTCCAGAAGGTTTTCTGAGCGGTTTCCAAATCACCAACCAGGGGAGTAAGTCTTGCCGACATATCCTCATAAACCCGGGATGCTTCAAGTCCGGTGGAGATAATGCTCTTAAAGCCGTCCACGATTTCAGAGGCAAACTTGATGGCAAAACCCGTCATCAGCATTTTCCAGCCGGAGGCGTTCTTCTGCAGAACTCCGGTCTGATTGTCCACGGCTTTGGTGACCTTCTTGATTTCAGCCTCCTGCTCCTGCATGATTTTCTTCTGCTCGGAAAGAGTGGTGTTGGCATCCTTCTGCTGAGAATTCTGAGTTTCAAGAGCCTTGCTGATTTCTTTGGTGACCTTGCTCTGCTTAGCGCCAAGGTCAGTAACAGTTTTGGTCTGTGCCTGAATTGAATCCGTTACGGTCTTAACGCTTTCATCAAGTCCGTGAATGGCGGCATTGGTGGCCTCTGCCTGTTTTGCGGATGCATCAAAGTTTGCTCCCATAGCCGTAGCCGAGGAGGAAACAGCGTCCTTCATGGCCGTCATCTCTTCGGCAATTTTGGAGAGTGAATCTGTCAGAGCAGATGTGTCGGCTGAAAGCCTGATGGTGCTGTCGTTCATTTTGATCTCCTCTGTGAATTCATCATTCGCTTAAACTTCTCAATCTCCCCGGCACAGTCGCATTCAGTCATTCCATCACGATATCTTTCATGGGGATGTGCCTCATAGTATTCCTCCTGAAAAACCACCGCCCAGTAGTTGAACTCGGTGGTGGGGTATTCCAGAACTTCTGAGATTGGGCGGTGAAGCTCCCGGGCAATTCTCACCGCCAGTCTGAATACGAAACTGCCCCGGATTAGTTTTTTAGGTGATTCTCACCCGTGATGTTGAGAGCCGAGAAGGCATTAACGAGCTGGAGCAGTACCTTGTTTGGCACTGATTCCATAAAGGCTTCAAAGTCCTTAGGCTTTTCGGTAAGTTTACCGTTCTCGTCACAAAGAGACGCATGCATCATCTTAAGGACACGAAGCTGTAAATCCTTCTCGCCTTCAAAGTCGAGACGCGCCTTGCCGGAAAGCTCCCGGAGGTAAAAGTTCACACCGTCAACGGTTACCTTGCTGACTTTGAATTTCAGTCCTTTGATTTGATCTAAATAAGACATGGTTATTCTCCTTCCTGTTCAGCGGTCTGTGTCTGTTCAGCCACATCGGCATTTGACCATGCAACATCAGATGCCTGTCTGCCGGAAACCTTAAGCTGCATAAAGCCGTCAGCAGAGCCGGACATAATCTGATAGCCGAGAAGCTTCAAATCGTAGGTGGCTCTGGTGCCATTCGGCCACTGATGACGAATGTGAACTGTCTGCTGTGCCTCGGCAGCAACAATGAGAGCCTGCTGGTCAGCGTCATCATCGTAATAGTAGATGGTGAGTTCCTTTTCAGCAGAATCTTTAAGTCCTCCGCAGTAAACTTTTCTGTCATCATCGATGGTGGTGCATTCCACGGATTCTGCAATGTCGCCGATATCCCCAAGCTCCTGAGCACCTTTAAGCGGCAGCCAGGTAACTCCATCATCGGTTGAGAACTGGGAATGAGTTCCTCCAAGAAGGACCGGTTCTTTTGCCTTGTAATCGTAAAGCTGTGTATGTTTAGCCATTTCTGTTTTCTCCTATTTCAATAAATCGGCCATAGAGGTTTCAACCTGCTGAACCACAATGGCCACTGCATTTTGATCTACCCTGCGTTGTATCGCTTCAATAAAATGACGGGCTGATATACCCTTAACCTTGCCACCATGCTGACTGGCTTTTTTCGTAGCTTTAGCCTTAACCGCAGCAAGTTTCTTGGTATTCCTTTCCATCATGGCCTGATATCGCTCCCGCTGTTTCTGCGTTTTGGCAGATGCGAGATTAAGCCGGGCTTTGTTGATGGCAATCTGATATTTGTTGGCAATAAGCTGCTGAATCACTTTGTTGCCTTCAAGACTTGAGCCTTTACCGACAGTGTGATCACGGGTACCGGCATTAAGCCAGTGATTAAGAGTCTTTGGTGGAATATGAGGCTTTTTGCCTTCCTTGCCACCTTTAACCTTGCTCACCGGCAGAAAATGTATGTACGAGATAATACGGTTAGGGTCTGAGCGTACTCTTGATGATTTGATGCCGGATACAGATTTACGGTAAATGCCGGTATGAGCTTTAAAGTGGGTACTGATGTAACCAGTTAATTCTTCTCTGGCTCCTGTTTCCTTGAGAGCCTCCTTCAGAATTACACGGCTGATTTTGGTCTGAAGTTTTGCTGGCAGTCCTTTGAGCTTTTCTGCAAGAACATCAGCTCCGGAGGTATCTGCTTTAATCATCGTTCAACAAACTCCATACTTACCGCATTGCCCCAGAATCCAACCTCGGGGTCGTACTCCGTTGGTGTTATGCTGTTTACCATGATGAGCCGGAAATCCTCCGAGTATTTACCGTCAGTGGCAGCAACCAGCCGGTCTGTAATGGCATCACAGGTGTCGGCACTTACAAATGAGAAAATAAAAATCTCAAAGCCATGCCGCACATCATGTGCATCACCATCAACGGTTCTGCCGGAGAACTCGGTAGCCTGTCTGGTTATCAGCGATGCGGTTTTAACGTTATTCGGAACAATGTCAAAGTAGGCTTTCTGCCCGGTGATATCTTCCACCAGAGTTTTAACCTTTGCTTTCATTTCATTGCTTGAAATCATGTGGTAATCCTCTGATTATCGTTAAACCCTGAATAGCTGCAGCCAAGCAGGATTTCACCTTTATGTCTGTCGGCTGAAAGGTTATCAATGCTGAAAAACTGATTCTTCCATCGAATAAGGCAGTCATCCGAAAGGCCGGAAAGATAGCGTATGAGAACTGTAATCTGCCCGCTCTGTACATCAATGCCGCTGCGCATCTGGTCACGGGTGGTAACCGACCTGACATTCGCCCAGACTGTTCCGGAAAGCTCGTAGTCATCAAGGCTGGTAAGATTCCTTTCAGCCTTTGGTTCATAAATCTGTATACGTTCGTTTAACGTTCCGGTTTCCATCAGAATACCTCCTGTCTTGAGCCGAACAGCATGGAGCGCAGAGACAGCGTAAGAGACTTAAAGTCAGCTTCGGTTCTGTGCTCAAACATGTAGTTGACGGCATACATCACGGCTGCCTTGCCGTACTTCGAGTTATAAAGAATCTTCACGTCATCAGTTCTTATCACATCCATGCAGAGCCTTTCAGCCGAGCCGATAAGAGAGCTAATAAGCGTATCGTCCTCGGTACCGTCAACACGCAGATAGTTCTTCATTTCCTTGAGGGTAATGCTCATGTCAAAACTCCAAAAAGGCCCCCATCAGCAGAGAAAAACTCAGCTAATGAAGGCATAAAAAAAGCTCCGTTATGGAGCTTTATGGTTTCACGGTCTTACCGCCGGTGATGGTAAGGATTTGCACCGCTTCCGGCAGGATTAACTTACCGTCCACTCGCTCTTTGGCCACATAGCCAATCATGCCGTTACCAGCAAAGAGCTCGGTTAACTGCTTGAAGGAGCGGGTACCTCGGTCGCCGATGTTGTAGTAGCTGTAATCACCAAAGGCAATCTTGCCTTCAGGACAGAACGGTGAGGTGTACACATCGTATCCCAGGAGCTTATCCGGTTCACCGGAAGTCAGTGCCGGCTGCCAGAGGTACACACCGTTGTTGTCCTTAAGCTGTCTGATGGCAGCCACCAGCTTGTCATGCATAATGAATTTTGCAGACTTGCGGTACGGACGCTTTAAGGTGTAAATAAGCTGCATAAGGTGGTCGGCAGTTACAGATGCGGCAGACAAAGCAGCAGTACCACCGCCGGTTTCTGCAAAGAGACCGAGTGGCTGACCGCGACCGGTACCGTTCAGGAATGCATCCTCCTCAGCGTTTGCGAGAGCCTTGCCGAACTGGTCAATGATGTAGTTCTCCAGTGGGAACTGGGCATCATAGAGAAGTTCCTCGGTTACCTTGATGGCCACATGAAGTTTATGGGCATCAAGCAAAATCTGATCAAAGGTAGCTTCACCAAAGGACAGTGCTCCGCCTTCCTCAATCCATGCGGCAGCAGGCTTGGTGGCGGCAATGTTAATCTTGTGCTCTCCGGAGGTGGTGATGATGTTACCTAGAGAACGCATGATGTTCTCTTCAGTAACTACATCGATAAGACGGGAGTCATATTCCTCCGGCACCAGGTAACCGCCATCAGCATCCACGCCTTCCTGCAACACGTTGGAAACCTGTTTGAAGTTGGAGCGCAGAGCCTTAAGCATTCCTGCCTTGTATTCATCAGAGGCACGACCGCGCTTTACCACAGAGTCAGCAGCAGGAGAGCCAACGGCTGAGGCAGGCTTTGAGGTAAGGGGCTGATTAACGGGACGGGAAAGTTCTGCATCAATTGCCTCCTGGCGTTCAAGTCTTGCGATTTCCTTGCTCAAATCGGTAATGTCCTGTTCCATGCGGGTATAGGTAGCATCATCCTCGGCGGTAAGAGTTCCCTTGTCGGTACGACGGGATTCAAGAAAGGCCTTGGCGGCATTCCATGCAGTTGCTCGCTTTTCACGAAGTTCATTTACAGTAGTCATAAAATCTCCTAGTTTTTGATAAGGTTAAGACGCTCCATCAAATCAGCGACAGAGCGTTCGTTATTGGTTGGTTTTGGTTCGATACGGCATCGGGCAGATATCTTTTCCATCAGCGAGTTGGTTACCGCAGCTTTGGAAAATGCTGTAGCGGCAGCCGTTTCAGACACATTCTCAGGCTCTGAGCTTCTCTCTAGAATTGCATCTGCAAATCCGAGCTCTACGGCTTTATTGGCATTCATCCAGGTTTCTGCATCCATAAGCCTTGAGAGCTTTGCACGGCTGAGACTAGTCTTAAGCTCGTAAGCATTGATGATGGATTCCTTGACTTCGCCCAGCATATCGATTGCTTTCTGCATTTCTGCCGAGTTACCAAAGGCAAAGGTCATCGGGTTATGGATCATCAGCATGGAAACTGGGCTCATCATTACCTTGGTTCCTGCCATGGCGATCACCGATGCAGCCGAGGCGGCAATGCCGTCAATCTTTACGGTAACGTTACCGGGATATTCCATCAGCATGTTGTAGATCTGGGCGGCAGCCACACAGTCGCCTCCCGGGGAGTTAATCCAGACCGTAATATTTCCCGAACCGCTCATAAGTTCATCTTTGAAAAGCTGTGGTGTTACGTCATCGTCAAACCAGCTTTCCTCAGCGATGGTGCCGTTCAGGAACAGGATCCTTTCCGGGTTCGGTGCGTTTTGGTTTTGTTCCTCCGGGTTCTCCGGTTCCGTCTGGTTCTTCCACTTCCAGAACTTCTTCATTGTTATTCTCCTTGTTTGCAAAAATTCCTGCGTCCTGCAGTTTGGTCATGTTTCCGTTGATGAGATACAGATTGCCGCCAAGCTCATCCGGAATGAGATCAAGCTGTTCTAAACTTCTGATATCGTTGGCTGACATCCAGCCGTTCTGCCGGGCAATGGCGTAGCCGTTCATGCGGCTCTGGTAATCACCACGGAGGAGTCCGTCCACATTGAATTTCACGAAATAGTCCGGCTTTTCCGTCTCACTGAGAAGCGCACGGTTAAGTGACTGCTCCCAGCGGATTATCCACGGCTCTAAGGTGTATTTCACGAACTCAAGAGACTGCTGTTCGATGTTTGAGAAACTCGATTTTTCAAGGTCACCGACCATGTGAGGCGGCACTCGGAAGATCCTCGCAATCTCATCAATCTGAAACTTTCTGGTCTCAAGGAACTGCGCCTGTTCCGGTGAAATGGAAATAGGCGTGTATTTCATGCCTTCTTCCAGGATTGCTACTTTATGGGCGTTATTGCCCGAAAAGCCTTTGTTCCAGCTTTCCCTGATGGACTCCGGATTCTTCACTGTTCCCGGAAACTCCAGAATGCCCCCCGGAGTGGCCCCGTTGGCAAAGAACCTGGCGCCATACTCCTCGGTGGCAATGGAAAGTCCGATGGCATTCTTGGCCATGGCAATGGGGGAGTATCCGACAAGACCGTCAAAGCCCAGTCCCGGAATGTGCAGCACATCAGATGGCTTTAGCGTTACATTGCCTGACTTACCGGTGTGGGCATCGGAATCCTGCATCTGGTAGCGATAGCAGATTTTCCCGAAAGCATCACGGTCCACCGTCATGCGGTTAGGCATCAGCGGGTAAAGTCCGATAACCTCTCCCTTGCCGTTTCTGATAATCTGGGCGTAGGCATTCCCCCAAAGTAGGAGATGCGTCATCAGCGTCTCCCGGAATACGAATGAGGTCATTTCGGGATTTGGCTCATCATGCAAAATGCGATACAGCGGATGCTTTACTGCTCTTGTTTTACTGCCTTCATCCTGATTCTGATAAAGGTGAACCGGCAGACTCGCAATTGACTCCGACAGAATTCTCACGCAGGCATACACCGCGGTCATCTGCATGGCTGAACGTTCATTGACATGTTTGCCGGAGGTACTGCCTCCCATCATGAATCTGTAGCCGGAGCCGTTGAGACTGTTGGTTGCCTTCCTGGTAAAAAGGCGTTTAAGAAAATTCATGTATGCTCCTAGATAAATAAAATTCCACGTTCATCGTAAACAGATGAGGTGTTGTCATTGCCGCAGCGGATAGCCCGGTCTAAGCCCATGATGGTGGCAATCGCACCGTCAATCTTCTCGGTGGATTTTTCCTTGTCGGCCTTGATGTTGCCTGCGGGGTCCGTGCGGATGTAAATGTTGTCCATCATCCAGCGCAGAACCGGATGACCGCCGTGGGCAAGCTTCTGCTCAAGAGTGAGTTTCATAAGCTCTTTAGTCGGTGGGGACATGTCTTTAAAGCCCTGACCGAAAGGAACTACGGTAAAGCCCATGCCCTCAAGGTTCTGCACCATCTGCACGGCTCCCCAGCGGTCAAAGGCTATTTCCCGAATGTTGTAGCGGGTGCCAAGGTTCTCAATGAACTTTTCAATGTATCCGTAATGCACCACGTTACCCTCAGTAGTTTCCAGAAATCCCTGTTTATGCCATACGTCGTAAGGTACGTGATCTCGTCTCACTCGAAGCTCCATGGTGTCTTCCGGAATCCAAAAGAACGGCATGATGTAATATTTGTCATCCTCATCATTCGGCGGGAACACCAGCACGAAAGCGGTGATGTCGGTGGTGCTTGATAAGTCGAGACCGCCGTAACATACACGGCCTTCAAGCTCATCAGGATTAACCGCAAAAGAGCAGCCATCCCATTTCTCAAGCGGCATCCAGCGAATGGACTGTTTTACCCATTGGTTGAGGCGGAGCTGTCTGAATGCATTCTCCTCACCCGGATTCTGTCTTGCTGATTCGCAGGCAGCTTGTACTTTGTCGATACCAACGGTAATTCCGAGTGATGGATTGGCCTTTTTCCAGACTTCCGGATCTGTCCAGTCATCATCCTCGGCAGCCCCGTAAATCACCGGGTAGAAAGTAGGATCGATCTTCCTGCCCTCAAGAATGTCCTTTGCCTTCTGATGGGTTTCGTAGCAGATTGAGTTCGTGTCAGTTCCGGCTGTGGTGATCAAAAAATACAAAGGCTGCATTCTGGCATCACCGGAGCCTTTGGTCATAACGTCAAAAAGCTTTCTGTCCGGCTGGGTATGAAGCTCATCAAAGACCACACCGTGAATGTTAAAGCCGTGCTTCGAGTATGCCTCAGCCGAAAGCACCTGGTAGAAGCTGTTGGTCGGGGTGTAGATGATGCGTTTCTGCGAGGCGAGAATTTTGACTCGCTTGTTCAGAGCCGGACACATCCTCACCATATCTGCAGCCACATCAAATACGATGGTTGCCTGTTGGCGGTCTGCGGCACAGCCGTAAACCTCGGCTCTCTCCTCTCCGTCACCGCAGGTAAGAAGCAGTGCCACGGCGGCAGCCAACTCTGATTTTCCTTGCTTTTTTGCTATCTCAATGTATGCCGTATTGAACTGCCTGTAGCCATTCGGTTTTAAGGTTCCAAACAGATCTCGAATAATCTGCTCCTGCCAGTCGATAAGTTCAAAAGGCTTACCTGCCCAGGTTCCCTTGGTGTGGCAGAGAGCCTGAATAAAGTTCACTGCGTAGTCGGCGGCCTCCCTGTCATACACGGACTTCTTTGCCTTGAACTTGGTAGGGACGTATTTTTTAAGTTTCCGCATTGCCATCTGCTCACCTCCTTACAGGCATAAAAAAAGACCGCCGAAGCGATCTCTTTAGGTATAAAAAAGGAGCCGTTAAGCTCCGTACTAATTGTTGGCGTTCTTCATCGCCCATTCAAGTGCATGGCCTTCATCCATGAAATCTACGCCACTTACCTCCCGAAGTCCGATCTCTGCCTCGCAGCCGGTGTCTTCGGTGAGGAACTCGTAAACCGCGCCGTAGTAGGAGGGCTTGCCTGCTCCGTTGTAGTAGTGACCTGCCAGGATTACCTTATCACCGAATCTTAAGGTCTTGCTCCAGCGGCATTCCAGATCCTCCGGAGTGGTAGGATTCGGTAATCTGTAGGTTCTTGCTCTTTCTGTCATCTTGCTCATTTTTAAGTCTCCGT
>LXOW01205829.1_pt1 | contig 44180 bp, 43 predicted proteins | sample 1368591 | NCBI WGS metagenome assembly LXOW01 (sample SAMN04884650, study PRJNA319009) | bovine gut metagenome | isolation source: Cow rumen | host: Bos taurus | place: Italy: Legnaro (PD) | collected 2014-07-09
TAACCCGTCAACTTGCATCAGTCGTAAGACGCTGAAGTGACAACCAAAATCAGCAAATTACATTCCTTCGAGGTAGCTTCGATGTAGGTTCGATGAAGCCAACATCGTCGGAGGATGCACGGAGCATCCACGCTACATCCACGGAGGATGCACGGAGGATGCACGCTTGGAACCTTGAACTTTGAACCTTGAACAACCGAATTAACATTTTAACAATTAACATATAAGCTGTAAGCATCTAATGTTATAAACAATGTCAAACTACGATTTCCGAAATCTGCTGAGTTTCTTCGAATTCGAATGTTTCTCTCGTGACTTGATTAATGCTCACGAAGGGCTTGACTTGGCTAATTTTGCCGAGGGTAGAGACGGTGGCATAGATCTTCGCTACACTCAAAGCAAAGGGAATACGGTTATCGTACAGGCAAAACGATACAAGGATTACGCTGAACTTAAATCGGAACTGAAGAAGGAAGTCACAAAGGTGAAAAGTCTCAACCCTCAGCGGTATATGATTACCACTTCGGTTGACCTGACACCGGCTAACAAGCAAGAAATCATCACCCTGTTCAGTCCATATATCAAAAACGAAAATGATATTTGGGCAAAGCCAGATTTGAATAAGTATCTTGCCCAGCACACCGAAGTTGAACAGAAATACTACAAGCTATGGCTGGCCAGCACAAACGTGCTTAACAATATTTTGAATAAGAATATTGTCAACTGGACAGGTTTTGAAAAGGAGGAGATTAAAGACACTGTCAGAACCTATGTAATGAACGATAGTTTTAACGATGCACTGACAAAACTGTTAGAGAATCGTTATGTAGTCATTTCTGGGGAACCAGGCATCGGAAAAACCACTTTGGCACGTGTTCTTATAGTACATCTGCTGTCCGACAAGTTTACCGACAAAGAAAACCCAACAAATTTCGAGGAGTTTTATTATACCAACAGTAATATCGACGATTTTGCAAAGGTGATGCAGACAGGCAAACGTCAAGTGTTTTTCTATGATGATTTTTTGGGAAAAATAGCCCTTGAGCAGGGTGAGAAAAACTTTGACAGTCGTATTGTTTCATTCATCAAAGCTTGCCAACGTGAGAAAGATAAACTCTTTATACTTGCCACCCGTGAGTACATCCTTCAGCAGGGCTTGGCACGTTACAGTTGCTTCCATGAAGGCAAGGGTATTGAAATGTCAAAATGTGTTGTGGACATGGGTAAATACACCCGTTTTGTGAGAGCGCAAATTCTCTACAACCATTTAGTTGCAAACGAGATACCACAGGATTACATCAATGCAATATTGGATGATAAGAACTATTTGAAACTCATCGACCATCCCCATTACAGCCCTCGTATCATCGAGACTTTTCTCACCAATGGAACCCATGAACATTGCAAGCCTGAGGAGTACTTCGGAAAGATCAAAGGTTTCTTCGACCATCCCGACAGTGTTTGGCTCGATGCATTCAACCGGCTTTCGTCGATACAGCAGGAAGCTTTGCTGGTGCTGGCTACAATGGAGAGAACAGTAATGTACGATCTTTGGAAAGAGGCTTACATGTATTTTTTCAAAAGGGTTCATCATGAGACTAACTATCTGAAAGAGACCGAATGGAATGAGACGGTAAAAGTGTTGCAAAACAATTTTATCAAGATAGGCAACGACCGTGGGAAGTTGCATGTTGATTTTCATAACCCGGGTGTGAATGATGTATTGACACGGTATATCAGTTCTGACAATACTATCATAAACCTCTTGCTTGAAAATGCCTACTTCATAGAACAAGCTTTTGGCGCGATTCGTGAGGATGCTCGTACTCGTAACAAAGCCGTTCTGCCTGCGGGTTTGATAGATCGGTTCTTTGAGGCGTTCGACCGGCTTTGGGATGACTATAGGAGTTGTTACACTGCACTGTACAGCAATTATGGCAATGACAAGTATTATCGACATTCGCCTCAATCAAAAGCAGAGACGTTGTTCACTCTTGTCAATTACGAAGAGTTGTTGAAAACACGGCCTTTTTTTGTAGAGCAAAAGATGACACAAGAGATAATGGAAGATGAGGATGCCGATTTTTATATTCAGTTGGCTTTACTACAGCGTGTTGACATCTCCAAAACCAGTTTGGATATGGAAGCCCTCTTCAATAGTTACTCAATGAGGCCTTTTATTGCAGATGAATGTGTTGACTTTGCCAAAGCTATTGAGAAGGTGTTCCCCAATCATGAAGATTATTTACTGTCCAAGGACTTTTGTGGAGTGGCAGCTGAATGCTTGAAACATGATCTTGAAAACGCCAAAGATACCGATTTGGAAGAACTTGATTCCAAGATGAAGGAATTGTTAGGTTTTACACCATGGTTAGAAGACGAAATTATTGTTTCGGATATCAATAATAGGCTCAAGGAGTATTACGACTATATTGATGCACAGGCTGAAGCTTATGAAGAAGAATATCGTCATTGGCCTGATGACTATACTAGTCCTGAAGAGTTGGAAATCGATAATCTGTTTGCCACAATAAAGGAAAGAAAATAACTTTCACCAGATTTATCTTAATAATCGAATACTAGAAACTCATTGAGTTAATATTTTATGGAAAAGTCATTTACCATATCCCCAAGAGTGATTGCCCACTTGGGTGAGGATCTTATAAAAAACGAAAGCATTGCGTTGTTGGAGTTAGTAAAAAACTCCTATGATGCCTATGCTTCCGTATGTAGGGTTGACTTCCATTATAATGGCAATCAACTCGATTGTATCACTATTAGTGATGATGGGGATGGTATGAATCGTGAAACCATCGAGAAGGTGTGGCTTACCATAGGAACCGATAACAAGAAGAAGCAACTTGAAGAGGGTAGAGGTGCACGACTTCCTTTGGGTGAGAAAGGTATCGGTCGTTTGGGCGTTCATAAACTTGGCCGAAAAATTACCATGCAGACAAAGGCTAAAGACTCTCCAATGATAGAAGTTAATATTGATTGGAATCGGTTAGAGCTGTCGAGAACCATTGATGATTTTAGGGTGAATATCGAAGAGCGGTTTTCTACGCTTGATGCCCAAACTCCCAATCATGGTACAAAAATCATTATTTCAGATTTAAAAGGAGTATGGGATAGGCGTAAAATTCGTGCAGTTTATAGGGATTTGACCTCTTTGAACAGCCCATTTGGAAGCAAAAATGACTCATTTAGAGTTGAAATTACCACCAATTCAACTGTGTTTGACGGCTTGCCAAAAGTGGAAGATATTCTCCAAGTGGCAATGTATCGTGTACATTGCACAATTGAAAACGATTCGATAAAAAACTTCCGTTATCACTTCAAGCCATGGGCACAGTTGGATAGGATTCAAGGCCGATATGTTGATGAACTGGATGAAGATGAACGGCAATTGCTACATAGAATAGAATATACCGACGAGAGAGGAAAGACCAAGTACAAGACCGAACCATTCTCTATTTCCAACTATCACATTGGAAAGATTGACCTTGAATTGGCAATTTTCGAAAAAGATGCCTCTGTATTCAGTATGATGAATATGGAACGCACAAGTCTCAATTCTTATTTGAAGGAAAATGGTGGTGTTCGTGTATATAGAGATGATGTTCGGGTTTATAATTACGGTGAAAAAGATAATGACTGGCTGTCATTGGACTATCGCAGAATTTTAAGAGCGGGTGGTAATATTGGCAATAGCTTGGTTTTGGGTGCGGTTTCGTTGGATAGAAGGTATAGCACAGACCTAAAGGAAAAGACAAATCGCGAAGGTTTTATTGAAAACGAAGCCTATTTTACTTTTGTTGACGCTGTGGCCTATGCTATTGATGTCATAACCAAATATCGTAACGTTGACAAAGACCGTTTGATTTCTGTATATAAAGAGGACAAGAAGGTAATTGAACCTGTTGTTTCCGAATTAAGTACTGCCATGAAGATGGTAGAGGATAAGGTGGTTAATCGCGAGGATAAGGAAGAACTTCTGAATTGTCTTACACGTGTTAATCACCAGTATCAAGAAGTGCGCGACGTTTTGTTGCGTAGCGCCAACGCTGGTCTTAACTTAGGAGTTGTTGTCCATGAAATTGACAAACAGGTAGCAGCTCTCCAAGGTTATGCCGAAAGGGGTATGCTTGATGAGGTGAAAGAAATAGCTGAGCGTCTTGAGAAGACAATAGGCGGTTATACTGTGTTATTAAGCAATTCCAGTATTAGGGAAACATCAGTATCATCCATAGTTGCTACAGTTCTTGAAACCAACAAGTTTCGATTCAATGACCATCGTATCAGGGTCTTTTCCAATCGGAAATCCTCTGATTTCAATGCTTATCTAAGTAAGGCAGAAGCTGTAGCGGCATTGACTAATTTGATAGATAATTCTATCTATTGGGTGTCAAAGTCACGAATGGAAGACCGAATGATTTATGTGTATATTACAGACCAGATACCAGGCTATGTTACTGTGGCCGTTTGCGATAATGGCCCTGGTTTTAAGATACCACCCGAGATGGCAATACGCCCGTTCATTACGGGTAAACCATTGAATACTGGCATGGGCTTAGGTCTTCACATTACACATGAAGTGATGACAGCGATGAACGGTAAACTATTAATATTAGACAAGAATGAGCTTGATTTGCCAGATAAAGCAAAAGATTATCATATTGACAGCTCGGTTGTGGCGCTTTGTTTCCCAATGGTGGGCAAAAATTAAACAATTGTTGTTTGGTAAGCCAAAGTCTATGTTATTAGAGAGTTTTGTTAGTAGAGCCATTGTTGTCGACAACAAAGAAAACGAGCTTGATCCGCTTGTCGACAAACTTAAAGAAAAAGATATTTGTGTCGATAGGTTTACTTATGGCATTGATGAACTGAAAACGTTTCATCGTAACAGACAATTGATATTTATCGACATACTGCTCAATGAAAATTCCAATCAAAGTGCAGAGAACATATCTTTGGTAATAGACACATTAAGTAAATTATGTGGTGAAGGCTTTGGTTTGTATGGCTTGGTTTTATGGACAAAACATCCTGAGAACATTAACGAATTGAAAGAACGTATAAGCAGAGCGGCATTCCCCCAAAAAGGAACAACCTCGGTTGCTGATAAAGATGACGAGGAAGAGGAAACGGCTTCAATAACGATTCAACCGCCCCTTTTTATATTGGCTTTGGATAAAAACAAGTATATAAGGGCGGGTTACGACTATTCTTCACTACCGCAAGATATAGAAGACACTCTAAAAAAAGATTCTTCGGCCTATTTCTTTGTGAAGTGGTCAATGTCTGTTATGTTGGCAAAAGACAATGCAGTTACTGGAATATATCAAATGGTAACAAACTACAACGAGCAGGAACAGAAGTTGCCTTACTTATTGTATGAACTTGCCAAGAATCAAACGGGCGCACCTTCGCATCATACTAAAATAACATCAGATGCATATAAGGCCTTTGATGAACTGTTGTATTCCGAATTGGCTTCACAACAAAAAAACGAGACAATACCCACATTTACGGAAGATATGCCAAATCCATTTGGGACAGATATAGAGTCTTTGCAATGTATATCGGCTAAGCTTAATGAACGCATTTGTATTGATTTGGAATCAATATCCCAAGATTTAGTAGTGCCAGGAAATGTGTATATTTTGAGTGATCAAAATTCTCTTTTGAGAATTGACATAGAAGACGGTGCGTATAAAAATATTTTGGAAAAAATAGATCAAAAGACTATTGTCTATGTGGCTATTGAATTAACGCCACCTTGTGATTTCTCACAATCGAAGAAGATTAATTCTCGTTTAGTTGGCGGAATAGTGTTCGAGATACCATTGGGACATAATTCAAAAAAGAAAAACAAGGTTGATTTCAAAATTGACAAAAATAATAAAGGTGATAATAAATATGTGTTATATCCTATTACCGTTGGGAATGACAATGTTGTTTGTGCCATTTTTGATTTCAGGTATTTAATTACCTTGCCAGAAACCGATTTGAATAATACGTCGAATTACAAGATTTGGTTTAGGGCGAAGCCCAAGTTGTTTGCCGATGTACTTCAAAAGTTCTCATCACATGCTGCAAGATTGGGATTATCGAATATAAATTTGGCAAAGCCATATGAATAATTAAAAACAGCGCTCACTGATCTTACGCGCAGTCAGTACCGCGCGGGGCTGAAAGGTCATCTGCACAGCCAGAAAGCCCCAAATATAAAGCGACATGATAAGTCCGCAGGTCTCTCAAACATGGTTCGATTCCCTGCGGGTTCCCACAGACCTTTGGCTCAAATAATATGAATTGATCATAATTGAATATACAAGTCTCAACCCATGGTGCAGAACCTCAAAGCCTTGTAGATAACTGTCACGAAACATAGAACTTTAAACATTCAAATCAATCGCAGAGCAAGCCTAAAAAGCTCCGACTATCGATATAAAAAAACACAGAAAACGGTAAACGACGAAAAAATACTATCTTTGTGCAGTTAATTGGCGATACGAATGGACCAAGGGTCTTTAACAATCCTCTAAAGATACAACACGTCTGTTCATAACGCATTCAAAATAAGCCCTTTGTCAACACTGGATTGTGACTGACGGGGCGGAGCCGTGAAAAACCTAATATTTTAACCTCAAACCATGCAAACCCTCCTCACCACCGGCTCGGTCGGCTTCATCGGCGCCAATTTGGGGCTTCGACACCGTAGTTAAATAAACTTCAAAACAAATAAGCAGCAACATTATAAGTTGTAAGCAGAAACTATATACAATACAACATTATCTTATTTAAAAATGATCAACATCGGAATTATCGGATGCGGATTAAACGACTAAACAATTAAACCTACATATAATGTTATACACTGAACTTAATTTCCCAGCCAATAGTCTATTCCTCGTGACTGGCGGGGCGGGCTTCATCGGCTCGAATCTTTGTGAGGCTATCCTGAAGATGGGTCACCGTGTGCGCTGCCTCGATGATTTAAGCACTGGCAAGCAGGCCAATATGGACTTGCTGAGCAGCAACTCCAATTATGAATTCATTAAGGGCGACATCAAAGACCTCGACACTTGTATGCGTGCTTGCGAGGGTGTAGATTATGTCCTCAACGAAGCTGCTTGGGGCAGTGTGCCTCGCAGCATCGAGATGCCGCTGTTTTACTGCGCTAACAACATTCAGGGCACGCTCAATATGATGGAAGCTGCCCGCCAGAAAGGGGTGAAGACCTTTGTGTATGCTTCTTCAAGTTCGGTGTATGGCGATGAGGCTCACCTACCGAAGCAGGAAGGCGTGGAGGGCAATCTGCTCAGCCCTTATGCTCTGACCAAACGCTGTGATGAGGAGTGGGCCAAGCAGTACCACCGTCATTATGGTCTGAAGGTGATAGGCCTGCGTTACTTCAACGTATTTGGTCGTCGTCAAGACCCGCACGGAGCTTATGCGGCCGTGATTCCTAAGTTTATTAAGCAGTTGCTTAACAACGAGCGTCCCACCATCAATGGCGATGGCAAACAAAGCCGCGACTTCACTTATATTGAGAATGTGATTGAGGCCAACCTCAAAGCTTGCTTGGCTCCCGACGAGGCCAGTGGTGAGGCTTTCAATGTGGCTTACGGTGGTCGTGAGTATCTGATCGACATCTATTACGACCTCACAAAGGCCTTGGGCAAGGATATTGAGCCTATCTTTGGCCCCGACCGCAAGGGCGATATCAAGCACAGCAATGCCGACATCAGCAAGGCGAAACGCCTCTTGGGTTACGACCCGCAGTACGACTTTGCCCGAGGCTTGGCCGAAGCCATCGACTGGTACAAAGCTAACCTCTAAAATAATTAACAATCTAAATACATAAAACAATGAAAGACACTAAAATCTGTGTTATTGGCCTGGGCTACGTGGGTCTGCCTCTTGCCCGCCTGTTCTCAACCAAGTATCCCACTGTGGGTTTCGACATGAACCAGAAGCGTTGCGATGCCCTGATGGCTGGTCACGATGCCACCCTCGAAGTGGCTGACGACCTCCTGCAGGATGCCATCAAGAACCACGGCTTCATCTGCACCAGCGACATCGAGAAGATTCGCGACTGCAATTTCTACATCGTGGCCGTGCCTACGCCTGTGGACGACGACAACAATCCCGACCTCACGCCTCTCGTGGGTGCCAGCACCACCGTCGGTAAAGTCATCGGCAAAGGCGATGTGGTGGTTTACGAATCAACCGTCTATCCTGGCGTTACCGAGGATGAGTGCATCCCCGTGGTGGAAAAGGTATCTGGCCTGAAGATGAACGTCGATTTCTACGGCGGCTACAGCCCCGAGCGTATCAACCCGGGCGACAAGCAGCACACCGTGGAGCATATCAAGAAGGTGACCTCTGGCAGTACGCCTGAGATTGGCAAGTATGTGAACGAGGTTTACGCCAGCGTCATCACTGCCGGTACCCACCTCGCCCCGACCATGAAGGTGGCCGAGGCTGCCAAGGTGATTGAGAACAGCCAGCGCGACATCAACATCGCTTTCGTGAACGAGCTTTCGAAGATTTTCAACAAGATGGGCATCGATACCCTCGACGTGTTGGAAGCTGCCGGCACCAAGTGGAACTTCCTGCCCTTCCGTCCGGGACTGGTGGGTGGCCACTGCATCGGTGTTGACCCCTACTATCTGGCCCAGTGCGCCCAGCGTCACGGCTACAACCCTGAGATTATCCTTGCCGGTCGCCGTATGAACGACGGCATGGGCGAGTATGTGGCCACCGAAACCATCAAGTTGATGCTGAAGAAAGGCATCCAGGTGCTCAACTCCAACATCCTCATCCTGGGCTTCACCTTCAAGGAGAACTGCCCCGATGTGCGCAACACCAAGGTGATCGACATCTACAAGGCCCTGAAGGAATACAACCTCAACATCACCGTTTACGACCCGTGGGCCAATCCTGCCATCGTGGAGCATGAGTACGGCATCAAGGTGGTGAACGAGCTGCCTACCGAGAAGTTCGACGCTTGCGTGGCCGCTGTGGCTCACAAGAAGTTCGAAGGCCTGGATGTTCCCGCCCTGCTGAAGGACAAGCACGTCATCTTCGATGTGAAGTGCACCCTCGACCGCAGCATTGTGGATGGAAGGCTCTAAAGAATTAATATGGTATAAAGGTTTAGAGTCAGCTGACTCTAAACCTTGTCTTCTTGGAAGCATTGAACAGTCATGATAGAAAAACTGATAAATTATTTATACATTAAAGTCCTATCTGCTAGATCTAGATACCAACTCAGCCAGTTCGCCGAACGGGGACAACATGTTTCATTAGATATAGGAGGTGATTTCATACCTTCACATATCCATTGTGGGCATCATGTGTATATTGGTCCACATGCATCGTTTATGGCAAGCGTGGCACATATCTACATAGGGAATTATGTGACTTTTGGACCCTCTGTAACTATTAGGGGTGGTGATCATAGAACTGATTTAGTGGGCAAACATATATATGAAATACGAGAAAATGAAAAACTGCCCGAAAACGATAAAGATGTCATTATTGAAGACGGTGTATGGGTTGGTTGTAATGTGATTATACTTAAAGGGGTTACAATAGGCACAGGAGCAGTTGTTGCTGCGGGATCGGTAGTTACTAAGGATGTTCCGCCATATTCAATTGTTGGTGGAAACCCTGCAAAAGTTATCAAGTATCGCTTTAGTGATGACCAAATTAAACAGCATGAGAATATCTTAAAGGAAAGAGATTTATAATTTATTGTACAGTACTATATAAACAGACATGTCGGAAAACCTAAATAATAAGATAGTTAATGCAACCAAATGGTCGGCTTTTACGGAGATATTATCTAAGTTAGTTACGCCAATCACCTCAATGGTAATGGCTCGCTTACTTACACCAGAAGCCTATGGTGTAGTTGCTACTTTTAGCATTATCATATCTCTTGCTGATATCTTTTCAGACGCCGGTTTTCAGCGTTATCTTATTCAACATGATTTTAAAGATAATGATGAATTAGATAAAACCACAAATGTGGCATTTTGGTCAAATTTGATTTTGAGCTTTGGCTTATGGGGCATTATTGCAATATTCAACAATCCGTTAGCCGAACTAGTTGGTAGCCCAGGTTTGGGTAAAGTTCTAATTATTTCTTGTGCAGGAATACCTATTACAGGCTTTTGCAGTATTCAGACGGCATTATTGAAGCGTGATCTTGACTTTAAAACACTTTTTGGGCGTAGACTTGTATCTAGCCTTATACCAATTTTTGTTACTATACCTTTGGCTATTTGGTTGCGTAATTATTGGGCACTCGTGTTAGGTAGTTTAGCCATGAACGTCGCTAATGCTATTTTTTTGTCATTCAGTACAAATTGGAGACCACGAAGATACTTTAGCTTCTCTATTTTAAGAAGCATGTTATCATTCTGCATTTGGGTGTTGGTTGACTCGTTATTGGTATGGGCTACAATGTATGCAGATGTTTTTTTTATTGGCAGAATGTTAGATAGTTATTATTTGGGATTGTATCGAACTTCTATTTCTATTGTTGGTCAGATTGTTTCACTCATTACAGCCATAGTATTGCCGATTATTCTACCTGCATTATCGCGATTGCAGAATGACATACCTGAAATGCGAAGAGTCTTGCTGAAATTTCAAAATACTACAGGAATTATACTCATCCCATTGGGCGTAGGTATTTTTATGTTTAGAAATTTGATTACTGACGTGATACTTGGCCCCCAATGGATGGAAGCAGCAGGTTTTTTAGGCCTATGGGGATTGATGGAAGCCATTACTGTCGTTTTTGCTCGTTTTTGTTCGCCTGTTTATCCTGCGGTTGGTAAACCTCGGGTTTCCGTTATCTCACAATTATTACATGTAGTGGTTCTAATCCCGGCAATTGTTATTGCAGGTCAATATGGATTTAAGGCTCTATATGTAACTAGATCTCTTGTTAGATTGGAAGGAGTATTAGTTAATATGATTTTTGTCTACATAATAATAAAACAGTCCCCGTGGAAAATGATTAGTAATGTTTTGCCCCATTTTTTGAGTTCCTCTATTATGGCGGCTGTAGCTTACTTTTTATTATCTCTGAATGATGGAATGATTATATCATTTATGTGGGTTATTATTTGTGTCGGAGTGTATTTTCTTGCATTATATTATCTATTCCCGAAAGAAAGAGAGAATATGATCAGTTTGAAGAATACTGTATTAAGAACAATGAAGAGACATTCTTAGTGGAAATTTATAACAAATAAAAAAATGAAAATAGCAATAGCTCAAACAGGTTTCGACGAAGAAACAAAATGCTGGACTGATTATTGTGACTCGCATTGTATAAACTATATCATTGTTAATCCATACGATACCAACATAATTGAAAAGGTATCGGGTTGTGATGTTTTTGTATGGCATCACAGCCAAACAAATTATAAGGATTTACTTTTCGCCAATCAGTTATTATTTGCTTTACAACAATCAGGTATGGCCGTGTATCCTGATTTTAACTCCACCTGGCATTTCGATGATAAAGTTGGACAGAAATATTTACTAGAAGCAGTCGGGGCTCCTCTTGTCAAATCATATGCTTTTTATGATAAGCATGAAGCACTAAAATGGGCAAGAGAAACAAGTTATCCAAAAGTCTTCAAACTAAGATGTGGAGCAGCATCAACCAATGTTAAACTAATTCATTCTTTTCAAGAGTGTAAACGTATTATAAACAAAGCCTTTGAAACGGGATTCCCCCCATACGACTCTTTAGGGGCTTTACGAGAGGGCATTAAGCAACAGAAAGGTATAAAACATATTGGATTCTGTCTTTACAGGTTGTTGTTTACTCCAAAGCAGTATAAATATATTAAATCGGAGAAAGGCTATGTGTATTTTCAAGACTTTATGCCAGACAATCACTTCGATACCCGTGTGATTGTAATCGGTGGGCGTTACGCATGTGCAGAAAGGAGAATGAATAGAAAAGGTGATTTCAGAGCGAGCGGAAGCGGCAAGTTTAGTTATGAGGATATAGACCCTAAAATAGTTAGAACGGCTTTTGATGCCTCAAAACATCTTAAAATGCAATCCGTTGCATTTGATTTCATCTATGATAAAAATGGGCAGCCTAAAATAGTTGAGATTTGTTTTGGATTTGGAGTTAAAGGGATTAAGCATAGTCCTGGTTATTATACTAATGATATGGTTTGGCACACGTGTGATGAGGTCCCAATTTTTGATTGGATAATAGACACAGTGGTTGGGAATACTATGAAAGAAGCATAGTTATAATTAAAGTCAATAATACTGATGAGTTCAGCCAATTTTGTTAAAGGATTAAACTACTTATTTATCTTCCTTGCAATTAATTATACCATATTGGTCAGATTTGTTATAGGGGTAGATAGTGCGGGCTATGGATTGTCTTTAGTCTCTATTCTTGTCGTACTGTTCAACTACAAGGATTTTAACAGATTGCAAAACAGAAAGCCTATTATTTTTTGGTTATTATGGTGTTTATATGCATTTTTGAATTACTACTTACATCCACATGTTAACCCCATAACGGTATTCGTCTTGTATAAAAGGATTTTTGTTCCTTTAATATTAATGACTGTGGTTGTTAAAGAATTCGAAGATAATCCAAATAAGTTACTATGGTTATGTTTTATCACCCAACTTGTTTTTGTGATATTTGGTGTTTACTTTGATCGGGGTTTAATCTATAGTAGTGAAGGGGTTGAGAATGAATTAGGTAATAATTATGCTATAGTCTCATGTTTTACTTTGTTTTACTTAATGCTACTTAATAGAACAAAGAAAATACCTATTTTATTGTCAATGATTATTGTGGCGCTAGTACTTATAGTAATTTCATTGGTTGGTACACGTAAAGCATTTGGTGCTAGTTTGATTATTTTGGTGTTTTGGTTATATTCTTTCTTAAATATCAAAAAATTATGGACTTGGTTTATTGTGGGTTTATTTGTTTTTTTGGGAGTGAAATCGTACCAAATGATTATTGAAAATACTTATGTCGGGGTTCGTATGGAAGGATTAGAGAAACAACAAGAAGAGGCCTTACCAGCGGGCGCCCCGGCTTTTTTATCGGTGTTTGGAGATCGTGCTGCACATTACTATTATGGATGGAAGTCTTTTATGGACAATCCGGTATTAGGGGTTGGTACTGGTCAATCAAGGGTTGGATCAAAGTCATATATACATACAGAGTATATAGTGCAGTTATCTGATGGAGGAATTATCGGATTTATGTTTTTCTTTATGTTCATATTCTGGGTTGTATCACATATTTTTAAACGAGCAGTAATGGCGGATGATATCAGACGATGTATGTTTGGTGGGGTAGCGGCCATTTTATTTTTGTATTTAACTACTTGGGGGTGGGAATTCCCGCAATATTTCGTGTGTTTTGGTGTACTAATCGGCTACTGTAATAAGAATTATAGTCTTGAATAATAATATGAAAAAAAAGATTCTTTTTGTACTGCCGTCTTTTGAAATTGGGGGTACGACAGTCAGTACTCGAAATCTGATATCTGTTCTTGACAAGGACAAGTATGACATTGCAGTTTGGACACTTCACGACGAAGGTGTTCTACGATGGATGTATGATGGTGTTGTTATGCTCCCTTCCTGTTGCACAGCAAGGCTTCTTACGTTAAAAGGTTGGCGCTATGCAAAGAATTGGCCGATGCGGTTAGGGGCTGCAATAGTGCGTTTGATGGCTAAAAAACACCTTTTTCAACATTGTCTTTTTCATCACGCAGTGAAAAAATGCTTGGGGAATCATCGGTTTGATACAATAGTGGCTTGTGAAGAAGGCATTACAACATCTATTGCAGAGGCTGTGCCGGGAGTAAATCATGTGGCTTGGATTCGTTGTGATTATGAACAACGATTTAAGAGCCATGGTTACGTACGTGAATCTATATATGAAAGATATGACCATATTATTTGTGTTGCCGAACATACTCGGAATAATTTTGTAAAGATATTTCCAGGTCTCAATGAACGCACTGTATGTATATATAACCCACAAGACAGTGAGATGATACTTAAGCAAGCAGAAATCAATGATAACGATATTCGTTTTCATTCTAATGAAACAAATGTGATTGTTTCATTAGGGAGACTATCTGGAGTAAAGCGTTTCAAAGAAATACCATTTATTGCGAAGTGTTTGTTAAATAAAGGCCTTGGTTTTCACTGGTATATTATTGGCGATGGGGAAGAGTGGAAAGACATAGCAGAAAACATCAAACGTCATGGAGTTACAAATTATGTTGAAATGCTTGGTGCTAAGAGTAATCCACATTACTATATAAAGCATGCTTCGCTTTATGTTTGTCTTTCTTCCTCAGAGGCGTGTCCTCGAGTAATAAATGAAGCTAAAATATTAGGTACACCTGTCGTTTCAACCGATTTCCCAACGGTATATGAATATTTGGAGAATGGTGTCAATGGTCGGATCGCCACAATGGATGATATCCCTAATGTGATTGCCGAAATGCTGACGGATAAACAATTATATTCAAGAATAAAAAAAGAAATATCAGGATTTACATTTGACAACACATCCTTAATAGACAAGTTGGAAGTAATACTATAAAATACTATAAAACAATGAAAATTGCAGTTCTACTTACATGTCATAACCGTCGCAAAAAGACTGTGAGTTGTTTGTCGAGCCTCAAGGAGGCTCTAGAGAAATATAATGCTGAAAAAGAAGGGGGTATAAGCCTTGAAATTTTCTTAACAGATGATGGTAGTACTGATGGAACGGCTGATGCCGTCCGTGAAGTATTCCCTGATGAAAGTGTATTACATATTCTGCAAGGTGACGGTAATTTATATTGGGCTCGTGGCATGTACTACGCTTGGAGCGAGGCTTTAAAACAGGATGGAAAATGGGATTTCTATTTGTTGTTGAACGATGACGTGGTTCTAATGGATAATGTATTTGAGGAATTGTTGTCTGCAAATGACTATTCAATAAAGAACTATGACAAACAGGGTTTATATTCAGGGCAGTGTTGTGATCCAATTGATCATAATAAACGTACTTTTGGCGGCCATATTTGGGTTAATAGATTTTTGGGTACGACGAAGGTTATGCTCCCAACAGGAAAGCCGGAATTATGTGATATCACAAATGCAAATATTTTGATGGTTTCGCCCAATGTGGTAAAAAAGATAGGTATCTTTAATAAAGCTTTTCATCATGGCGGGGCTGACTATTCATACTCTATCCATGCACGGGATAAAGGCTTCCCTGTTTTATTAACAGCCAATTTCTGTGCCATGTGTGAATTCGATCATCCATCTTCTGAGTCGGAAAACGAGAAATTGATACAGATGAGTTTCAAAGAAAGACGCGCCTACTTTAAGCATCCTTTGCATTGTGCAAAGGATAGATTGTTGGCAGCCAGAATAGAAACTCCAATAAGGTATCCATTTGTCTTAGTGGGGATAATCACTAATATTTATTTCCCAAAATTGTATTATTCATTAATTAATCGTAAAAAGAAAATATCATGAAACCAATAAAGTATTGGCATAGTTATCGTAAATTTGTTCAGTTTTTGAATAAACATTTTCCAGTTGTATTATGCAAGCTACGTTTTCGTAAGTACTTTGGACGTAAAATGAACCTCAAAAATCCACAAGATATCAATGAAAAAATATCTTGGCTTGAATTGTATAGTGATATAAGTTTGTGGTCGCGCTGTACTGATAAGTATGCAGTGCGTGAATATGTAAATGACTGTGGTCTTGAAAATATTTTAGTAAAACTATATGGGAAATGGGACAGCGCGGATGATATTGATTGGAATATGTTACCAAAACAATTTGTTTTGAAAACCAATAATGGAAGTGGTACGGTGTTAGTTGTTGAAGATAAAGAGAAGATTAACAGCCAAAATGTTGTTAATCAATTCAACAAGATGCTTCATAACGTTGATGATATTTCAACAACGGAGTTCCATTATCAAAATATCAAACCACGCATTATTGCAGAAGAGTTGTTGTTGCCTGATGAAAACGAGAAAAAATGGACGAGCTCTATAATTGATTATAAAATATGGTGTTTTAATGGAGTGGTGGATTCTATTTGGACTTGTACAAATCGCGACAACGAAGGCACAGATGTAGCACTTTTTGACAGAGAATGGAACTACAGGCCAGAAGCTTCCATATTTAATAACCATTATAGGGAACAAAAACATCTAACACCCAAACCGGTTTGTTTGGAAGAAATGATTCGTGTGGCTGAAATACTTTCCAAGCCATTCCCTGTTGTTCGTGTCGATTTATATGCAATAAAAGGAAAAGTATATTTTGGCGAACTTACATTCACATCCCTTGGAGGAACAATGAACTTCTATACGGACAAAGAATTATTGCGAATGGGCCAGAAAATAGATATTTCGTCGGTAAAAAAAATCAAGTAATGAACGCAGTTATTATTAATGCCGACGATTGTGGTATCAATAAAGTGGTTGACGCCCAAATAGAACGGTTTATACAATTAGGGAAAATCACCAGTACTACGGTGATGGCCAATATGGATGATTTGGATGGAGCAAAAAGGCTTTTTGAAACCTACAAAGACATTATCTCATTTGGTGTTCATGTTAACCTAACCGACGGGGAACCGTTGACAAGATCCCAAGCTTTGCTTGACTATGGTTATTTCAAGGAAGAGAACAACTTGGTGTTGCTGAATGGTTATCCTTTCATCAACAAAAGACTGCCGAAGCACTTGCATCAGGCCATTGTCGATGAGTGCGTAGCGCAAATCAATAAAGTGAGAGACATGGGTATTGAAATCTCACATATCGACAGCCACCATCTGATGCTTACATCGTCAAGTATGACAAACATAACCCCGGTGGTGTTGAAAAAAGCAGGAATCAAAAAGATGCGGAGAGCCAGAAACTATATCGAAAACAAATCTTTTTCTTTTCTTGTACGTCAATTGTGGTTCTCATATATGAAAATGCGTGTGAAAAATTTGCAAAGCACGGACTGGTTTGAGATGTTTACCAATTTTTATAACCTAAGCAAGAAAGGTTTTTACATGGATGGTTCAATAGAACTCATGACCCATCCTGGAGGTAATTATCCCAAAGAAGATAAACTAATGTTGTCAACCGATTATGAAAAATTATTTACAGGATATAAACTAATCAATTATAATCAACTATAATATGGAAATCACCAACCAGGTAATAACATACAAGCAGATACGTGAGGGTTATGTCATAGAAAAAGATGACGCTGAGATTGCCGCATACGATGTGACACCGGCAAGGAGAAAAGCTTTTCTTGCCAACCCTTTCCTAAAAGATGAATCAAAATGCATGATTTATCTGTCAAGAGTCGACGGAATTGTGCGAGGTGTGGTGACCTTTTTCCCAACAAATACAAAAATCGGCGATGAAATTATCGAATCAGTCGGGGCCTCTGCGATGCAAGTGCAGGATGAGTATCAAGAAATGGCACTTGGAACTGAATTGGTGATTTATCCTTTCTTTAATGAAAAGAATAAAATGCTTGTGTATGCTGGGTTTTCGTCAAATGCACTTCCGATTTACAAAGCCATGAAGTTTAGCATATTTGAAATGCCCAAAATGATGCTGCCTATTAGTACAAGGTTGATTTTTGCGCGAGCAGGATTAAAGGGTTTATTGCTTGATTTGGCAACAGCGGTCACAACTTGTTTTACCAGGCCATATTTTACAATTACTCAATTGGGATCCCGTCATTTGTCAAAACAATACAAGGTTGTAAAACTTGAAACCGTTCCTGATTGGGTGAATGAAATGGTATTGAATGACGGACACAAATATACCGAAGTTCATAATTGTGAATGGTTCCAGTGGAATATTGATCATTGTTTTTTAGACCATCCCCGTAACAAACAAGAATTTTTTGCTATCTATAAGAATGAAACCCCCGTGGGTTTCTACATGTCAAAGGACAGGGTCAGAAAACTTGGTGGTTTGAGGGAACACAACACGGTGTTTCGTTCCATAGTGGAATGGGGCTCATACAATGAAAAAGAATTATCCGAGTATGATGTTTACAGGTTGGCTCTAAGAAATCTTCCTGGTGATATCAAAATGGTGCAAGTTGCATCTTACGACAACACTGTGACGAGAAAAGTAAAAAAACTTGGATTCTTCCATCATGGATATGCATACATGGGTTGCAGAGACCTTACAAAACAGTATAAAGATTCTAAAAATCCGGATTTGTGGCGTATTCGTGTAGGTTATAATGACGTTAATTTTGGTATTTAAATTATTATGAAAGCATTTATATTTCCTGGCCAAGGGTGCCAGAAAGAGGGTATGGGAAGCGACCTCTATGAGCAGTTCCCTAAAGCGAAAGAGCTGTTTGAACGGGCAAACGATTTCCTCGGTTACAAGATTACCGACGTGATGTTCCACGGCTCGGAAGAGGAACTGATGGAGACAAAAAACACGCAGCCGTCGGTGTTTGTGTATGAGACCATCCTTGCTCTCTGTCAGGATGATGTGAAACCCGATGTGGTGGCAGGTCATTCCCTTGGTGAATTTGCAGCATTGGTTATCAATGGAACTATCAGTTTCGAGGATGGATTGAATTTGGTGCTTAACCGTGCATTGATTGGACAAAAGGCTTGCGAGAAGTATCCAACTGGTATGGGTGCTGTTATTGGTTTAAGCGATGAATATGTAGCCAAGCGTATCAGGGAGATTTGGGATGAAACAGGGGAACCTGTCTATTTCGCAAACTACAATGGTCCAGGACAAGTGGTCATCAGTGGTTCGATGAAAGGCGTTATGAAAGCCTGCCGTGCTTTTAAGAAAGAAGGTGCTAAAAAAGCAGTTCCTCTAGCAATTGGCGGGTCATTCCATACGCCTTATATGGATGAAGCTCGTGAAGAGCTGGGCGAGATAATCAAAAAGACCCAATTCAACACGCCCACAATTCCTATTTACCAGTGTGTGGATGCGCTTCCCCATACTAATCCAGATGAGATTAAAGAGAATCTTATTCAGCATATCACCCATCCTGTACTTTGGACGGATATGACACACAATATGGCCAAGGATGGTGTGACGGAGTTCTATGAGGTGGGAACTGACGATACTTTGGAAAAGATTGTGCGTCGTATGTATCCCGACCTGCATCAGCAATCGTTGCTTGATGTGCCGACCTACGCTGGCAAGATAAAGAATTATAAGATTGTAAAAGAACAATAGAGATAAATAACAATAAGTTTAACATTTCAATTATTAAAATTATGACATTAGATGAATTTGTAACCGCATTTGCCGAAGAGTTTGATGAGACTCCGGCTGAACAGTTCAAGGCTGACACCGTTTATAAAGAACTCGATGAGTGGGGCTCGTTGACAGCCCTCAGCATCATTGCTTTGGCAATGGAAAACTTTGAGAAGAAAATCACAGGCGCTGACCTCCGTGCTTGCAACACTATCAAAGATCTGTACAATTTGATTCAAACAAAGTAAAAGCGACATGGAGAATCCTTTTTCCATTAATGGAAAGACAGTATTGGTGGCCGGTGCCTCTTCTGGGATAGGGAGAGGCATCGCAATCCAGTGCTCAAAATTGGGCGCAAAAGTTATCGTATCAGGTAGAAACATCGAAAGGCTGAATGAAACCGTTCAATTAATGGAAGGGGATGGCCATTCTATAATTGCGGCTGATTTGTCAAAACAAGATGGTGTTGACAATTTAGTGTCTGCATGCCCTGAAATAAACGGATTCGTTTATTGTGCGGGTGTTTTGAACCTATGTACAACAAAAACTGTTAATAGGCAGAATTTGGAAAACTCTTTCAATACTAATGCCATAGCTCCCATTATGGTTACTAATGGATTATTGAGAAAGAAGAAATTAAAACCACAATCTTCGATTGTATATATATCATCTTTGTCTGGCGTTTTTATTGGCGGTACTGGTGAGATTTCTTATTCAGCAACCAAGGGAGCCCTTAGTGGATATATGAAAACAGCGGCTTTGGAACTGGCTCCAAGGAATATTCGAGTTAACACTATATGTCCAGCTTTGGTTCCTACTGATTTATCAAGGCAATATCATGAAATTGTCCCTGAGGAAATACTGAAAGCGGAAATACCAACAAAATATCCGTTAGGAAGAATGGGTACTACCGATGATGTGGCAAATGCCGCCATCTTCCTTTTGTCGGACGCATCTTCTTGGATAACTGGAACGAATTTAATACTTGACGGTGGATTAACATTAAAATAAAACGTTTATAATGAAAGCATATATTAAGGCAATTAATTACGCACTTCCTGAGGGCGTTTTGACCAACGAGCAGGTTGCGGCAATGTTCCCTGAGTGGACAGTAGAGAAGATAGAGAAAAAGTTAGGAATCAAGCAGCGTCACATCACTGCCGAGAACGAGACCGCAAGTGATATTGCCATCAAAGCCGCAGAACAATTGTTTGAAAAGAGTGGCTTAGACAAACAGGAGATAGACTATCTCATCTTTGTGACGCAAAGTGCCGATTATCATTTGCCAACCACAGCTTGCGTGATACAGAAACGTATGGGTTTGAGCCATCAGTTGACAGCAATTGATGTGAACCTTGGATGTAATGGCTATATAGTAGGCCTTTCACTTGCCAAGGCCGTTATTTTGGCAGGTCAAGCCAAGAATGTGTTGTTGCTGACTGGTGAGACCTACTCCAAATATATGCACGAAAAAGACAAGAGCAATCGCACTATTTTTGGTGATGGCGCCAGCGCAACGGTAGTTAGCACTGAAGGCATTGCAGAAATAGGCGAGTTTGTGATAGGAACAGACGGAGAAGGTGCAAAGAATTTGATTGTCAAAACAGGTGGCGCACGTCATTTAACCCCAGCCAATGACTTGGAGTTTGATGAATTTGGTAATCCACGCTCATCTGACAACCTCTATATGGATGGCCCTGCTATTTTGAACTATTCATTGGAAAGCATTCCGGCATTGTTCAAAGACGTGCTCGATAAGAATGGCTTGACAAAAGATGATATTGACCTGCACGTATATCATCAGGCAAATATATTCCTCGCCAACTTGGAGCGCAAAACATTGCGTATCGCACCCGAAAAGTATTATGTCAGCATAGAGAACACAGGCAATACAGTTAGCTCTACCATCCCAATTGCGTTGTGTGAAGCCATGAAAGAGGGCAAACTGACCAAAGGGATGAAGGTACTGTCAATAGCTCAGGGGCTGGGCTATACTTGGGGCGGTATGGTATTATTTTTTTGAAACTTATGAAACAAATACTATTTATCACAACTATGTATCCTGACCCATTGCGGCCAGCGACAGACGTATGCCATTATTATACCCGTGAATGGGTAAAGATGGGGTACAATGTTATTGTCATAACCCTGCGTTCCATGTTCCCACGGTATTATACCGATGCGGCAAGGCTATTCCCCAAGTTGGCTCACAGATATATTGGAAACCATGTTGAAATGGACAGAAACATGAATGTTGTACCTCACAAGGTTGAAGGCATCCAGTGCTATAGTATGCCAATATTTAAGTATGTCCCTCATGGCAAATATCCCAAGCGTAGCATCATAAAAACGGTCAAAACAATTGAGGCGATTTGTAAAGAGAATGATTTCAAGCCGGATGCAATTATTGGCCATTTCCTTAATCCGACAACCGAGGTGATATACGAATTGAAGAAGATTCATCCTACTGTAAAGTCATGCATTGTCTTTCATGAAGGACCTTCGGGGATGCAGAAACATTACCCGAAGAATGGAAAAGAGATTCTTGATTCGTACAATATTATTGGTTTCCGCCATAAGACAATGGGTGAATGGTTTGAGGCGGCCTACGGGAAGCTGAAAAAAACTTTTGTTTGCTACTCTGGTACCAAGCCGTCCTATTTGGATACACCGATGTCATGCGAAAAACAGTTTACCGATGGACCAATACGAAAGTTTTTGTATGTCGGTCAATTCACCTATAACAAATGCGTTGGTGAGGCCATTAAGGCATTGCATAGGGCTTACCCAGATGGAGGATTCCATTTAACCTGTGTGGGCAGCGGAGGTACGGCATTAGATGACATAAAGCAGTATATCCAACAAGAGCATTTGCAGGATAACATTAGTTTTGCCGGGCAGATTGACCGTGATGAGATTATACGTTACTATGACCAGAATGAGTGCTTCGTGATGGTAAGCAAGTCGGAGGCTTTTGGATTGGTTTATTTGGAGGCGATGGCGCGTGAATGCATCTGTGTGGGAACGCGAGGCCAGGGCATTGATGGTGTGATTAAGGATGGTGAAAACGGTTTCTTGTGCCAAGGTGGTGATGTGGAAGAATTGACCTCGATCCTTGCAAAAATTAACGCTCTTTCAGCAACTGAAAAGAGTACAATATCTGCTAATGCACGACGGACAGCTGAGGAGTTATCCGATTATAATGTTGCCAAAATGTATATTGAAGAAGTAATGAACTCATAAGAAGTATATGAAGCGTCTTATATGGGCTGATTGCCTAAAGGGGATTCTTATTGTCCTTGTTGTTATGGGACATGCCATTCAGGAGACATTAAAAAACGGTTGCTTTGACAATCACCTGTGGAACTATATTTATTCGTTTCACATGGCTGCTTTTATGGCCGTCAGCGGTTTCCTGAGTTATCGCTCAGTTGGTAATGGGGGGGGTATATTTCATGGTCATCAATAATATATAGGCGTTTTAGGCAGCTTCTTGTACCATTCTTGCTATGGTCAATAATAGAAACGGTTCTTTATAAAAGTTGTACATTAACAGACTTTATAAACATTTTCATTTATCCCGACGGTTATTTTTGGTTTCTTTGGGTGCTCTTTTTCATTGCAATGTTTTTCCAGTTGGGTGATTGGTTGTCATGCAAATTAAAATTGAAACAGGAGTGGGTTATTATAGGTTTCTGTTTGTTATTCGTTGGATTAATGGTTTTTGCGGACATCCGAATTTTAGGATATCAGTTCTTCGCGTATTACTTCCTGTTTTATACGGTTGGGTACTATCTTAACAAGTATAACCATCTGGTGACAAATCAAGTATGGTTTCTCTGTATTCTGATTGGTTTATGGGCTATTATGGCTTGGTTTTGGAAAATGCATGAGTTGCCAGTATTCCTGAAAGGATTACCCTTACCCGAAACGCTTCTTCAATATGGTTATAGGTTTATAACAGCTTTGGTTGCCGTATATGTTTTGTTTGGAATAGGGCCTAAGCTGTTGGATTGTGATGACCGAAGGAATACCCCATTTGTTAGTCTTGGAAAAGTTTCTTTGGGTATTTATGTTGTTCATTTGTTATTGATGCCACTAATTGTTGGGATTTTGAAATGCTTTGTTTTGGATAGTACAACGATTATAGTTATATCCTTTATAGTTGCTCTGTTTGCATCATGGCTCGTAGTATGGCTGTTAAGCAAATGGACGGTTACAAATAGATTTTTTTTAGGAAAAATATAAAAAACATGAAAAAAGTTGCAATTTTGATTTGCTCCTGCGATTATTATAGTGATTGCTGGGAACCTATTATCTGTTCATTTAAAAAGTATTGGCCAGATTGCGAGTATGATATTCTAATTGTGTCTAATCATAAAGATGCTAATATTCCAGGTGTCAAAATTATAAAAGTAGGCGACCACAAGGGCTGGGCATCTGATACGTTGAAAGCCGTTCAGATGACCGCCTATGACTACTACATATATTTCCAAGAGGACTATTGGTTAAATAAGCCTGTTGACAATGATGCAATAAAAGCTCATGTGCAACATTGCATTGATACGGGAGTTGAGTATCTGAAGTTAGAACCCGACCGTCCGAAGTGTGACCAATATCGCATTGGTGATTCTGACTATTGCAAGAACCCGCTGGATAAAAGGTACACTCTTGATTCTGCTGTGGCTATTTGGAATAGGAATTTGTTCCCGAAGGTGTGTGTTCCTGGGTTTACTGGATGGGATTTTGAGTATAAAATTATACCCTATATCAAGGAACATCACATAGAAGTTAACTCGGAGGCTCTTCATTCGTCCGTAAAAATTTCTAAAGGGATAACTATGATTCCCGCCAACGGAATACAACGAGGGAAATGGACACCTGCGGGCGTTGAATTTTTAAAGGAAAACGGGTTTGAAGAATTATTGAAAACAAGAAAAACTCAGAATAAATTCTATTCCTGGTGCTATTATAAACTCCCTGGTAAAGGATTGTTTAGGTATCCACAATTAGCTTTATTAAGATTATTGAGATTTCTTAAGATCTGTTAATCACCAATCATGAAAGAAATAAGGTAATATGGTAACAGAAAACTATTTTGTATTATTAGGTGAAAACCCACTCCTATTGGGTCAGGTGTGTCACCTTCGTGAATTAGGCTATAAAGTCATCCTTGTGGCTTGGAGTGAAAAACCCCGCATAGAGGGAGATATGTACATCCAAAAGGACATCAAGGATTCCAAGGGTATTATTGCAGAGTTGGAAGCCCGTGGTTTGAAAGGAAAGGTGTTTGGTGCGCTTTCCAGTATTGATTTAGCTGCACCTACCGTGAATGCCATCAACGGTTGGTGTGGCAACAAGACCATGCCAGAGAAGTTTAACAGCGTGCTGACCAAGGAGGAGATGCGCGATGCTTGGATGAAAGCTGGGGTGTTTAACCGCATCTCGAAGATGGACGACGAGTTCCCGTTGGATGAGCTATATGAGACGTCACAAAAGATGAAACTCATCTGCAAGCCTAATGTGGCTGCCAGCTCTCGTGGTATTACTATCCTTGAAAAAGGTCAGACTCGTGAGGCACTTGAAGAGGCATTAGCAAAAGCTAAAGAAGCCTCTTACGATGGTCGTTGCCTGATTGAGGAGTTTGTGGAAGGTGAGGAGTTTACGGTCGATATGCTTGGCGACGCCTACGGCAACGTGAATTGCTACAGTAGCTCCATTCAGCATCACTCTCTCTATGCTTTGAAGAACCATGTGACAGTCATTCACCACTGGAACTCCCGAAAGTATGATGATGAAACATGGGTTCGCATAGCCAACTTTGGTATTGAGTGCTACAAAGCTCTTGGTCTGCACAGTATGTTCGGCCACTTGGAAATCATTATGAAAGAGGATGGAACTTTCTCACCTGTCGAAATGGGTGCCCGCAGCAGCGGCTTCATTTGCAGCCACACGGTATGGAAAGCATCAGGTCACGACTACCTTGGTGACTATGTTCGTATGCTTCATGGTGAGGCCATCACCCCGGGCAACTACATGAACGGTGAGAATGCCTCTATGTGGTTTGGTTATGATATTCCTTCCCACAGCCATTCTGTTTGCGCGACCAACATCACCGAGTTCCTCGATCCTCGCATCACCGTCCTCTTTGAAAACCATGACGGTTTGAAGGTGGATACTGATTATGGTGATTATATCAATGATGGCGATCGTGACAAGTTTGGTTATGCCATCCTTTGTGGCCCTCGTGACATTATGACTTACGAGAGTGTGCAGGAATCAAACGAGAAGTTTTTGGACAAATTCTTAGGCAGAAAATAATTGAATCATGATACCTTTTCTTTCGTTAAAAGATGTTACTGCCCTGCATGGCGCAGAGATTAATGAGGCAGTAACCAGAGTTGTAAATAACGGCTGGTACCTTCAAGGCGAGGAGAACAAACGCTTTGAAGAGAACTATGCCAAGTTCATTGGGACTAAGTATTGTATTGGCTGTGCCAACGGCTTGGATGCCCTTATCTGGATTTTCCGTGCATACATTGAAATGGGCGTAATGCAACCTGGTGATGAGGTGATTGTACCGGCAAACACATATATTGCCACCATCCTTGCAATTACTGAGAATGGCTTAAAGCCCATTCTAGTGGAACCTAAACTCAATACGTTGGAGATAGATGATGATCTTATTGAGGCAGCTATTACTCCGAGAACAAAGGCTATTGCCATTGTCCACCTCTATGGCCGCAATGCTTATACGGAGAAGATAGGTGCTCTGTGCAAGAAATACAATTTGAAGCTTGTTGAAGACAATGCACAGGCTCATGGTTGCAAGCATACCGATGGTCGAATCACAGGTTCGATTGGTGATGCCGCAGGCCATAGCTTTTATCCTGGCAAGAACCTTGGTGCCTTGGGTGACGGTGGTGCTGTTACCACAAATGACCCAGAGTTGGCTGCCGCAGTCCGAGCCTTGGCTAACTATGGTAGTCAGAAAAAGTATGTGTTCAAATACACAGGTCGCAACAGCCGTTTGGACGAGATTCAGGCTGCTGTGCTTGATGTGAAGTTGAAGTACTTGGTTGAGGACAATGCTCATCGTAAGCAGGTGGCCAACTATTATTACGACCATATCAACAATCCGCTGGTGTCGTTGCCAGACCGTCTGCCAGATGAGCAGAACGCTTACCACCTCTTCCCGATTTTGGTGGCTAATAGCAAACGCGATGCATTGCACGACTATCTAGAACAGAATGGTGTGGGTACAGTGATACACTATCCTATTGCACCCCACAAACAAGAGTGCTATAAGGAATGGAATGCCATGTGTTTCCCAATTACCGAGCGCATCGCTGATGAAGAGTTGAGTCTGCCTATCGGTCCTGCCATCACAATGCAAGAAGTTGCAGAAGTCGTCAGGCTTATCAACCAGTTCAAATAACAATTAAGCTATTAAGCCAATAAGCAACTAAGCTACGATATTATGAAGATTTGGATAGTCAATCCACAGACAGGATCACCAGAGAAAGCAGCTAACCCCCGCTATCTCAAACTGGCACATTATTTCATGGAAGCTGGTCATGAAGTGATTACTTTCAATTCATCTCAGCGTGAGAATATAACAATCCCTGATGGTAAAAAATATCTGGAACAACAATACGGTGAGTATAAGTTTGTCCATGTCTTTGCTCCTGATTTTGTCGGGAACGGGGTGAAAAGAATGCTTTCGCTTTATCAGTTTGCAAAGAATTTTGCCCGCATTAGCAAGAACTTTGAAAAGCCTGATGTGATACTCCAAAACATACATCCGCCATTTGACTATCCTGTTGTAACAGTAGCAAAAAAACTTAAATGCAAGTATATAGCGGAAGCATGGGACTTATGGCCTGAGGATTTCGTGACATTTGGTCTTGTGGGACGGAATAATCCAGCACTAAAAATTGCATACGCTATTGAGAAAAAGTATTATTATGCAGCCGATGAAGTGATTTTCACATTTCTCGGGGCTTTTGATTATTTGAAACGTCAAGGATGGACGAAGGAGCAGGGTGGGAAAATAGACCCGGCCCATCTTCATTATATCAACAATGGTATTGACTTGGCACAGTTTGAGCTTGACCGTACAGAACATCCACGACCAGATGCTGACATGAACGATCCTTCTTTTAAGAAAATCGTTTATCTCGGATCAATCAATAAAGCCAATAATGTGAAAGCTCTTGTAGATGCCGCTGCATTATTGAAAGATATGCCACAATATCGTTTCTTCATTTATGGTGATGGTTCATATCGTCCCGAATTGGAACAGTATGTAAAGGATAATCGAATTAATAATGTGGTTTTCAAGGAGAAGAGAATACCATTTGGTGAATGTGCATGGGTAGTGAGTCAGGCTTCTGTGAATGTGATGAACTACGAGAAGAAATTTGGTTGGGCTGGAGTAAGTTCGGGGAAGATGTTCCAATATCTTGCTGCTGGTAAACCTATTGTGTGTAATATTGACATAGCTTACGACAACGTAATTGAAGACAACAATATTGGTGTTGCCCATGACATTGACACTCCTGAAGAATTTGCAGAGGCTATAAAAAAACTTGCGAAACAACCGAAGGAAGAATATGATGCCATGTGCGAGCGTGTCCGCGAGGTGGCTAAGCGTTTTGACTATAAGGTGCTCGCGGCGGAAGAATTGAAGATTATTGAGAGCTTAATGGCCTAGTTAATTACTTGATGAGCGATTTACTTATTGAATTGCTTAATGCGACGCTTGTGAAGCGGCCATTAGAAGAGGATGTTTTCAGGGAGGCTGCTGAAGCAGACTGGCAACTGTGTTACGACATGGCTTGGGCGCAGAACGTATTAGCCATGACATTCTCAGCCATGTCATCGCTGCCCAAGGCATTGCGTCCGTCGCTTTTGATATGGGCACAGTGGATGGCATACGCACAGAGCATTGCGGAGCAAACACAATACAAGCGGCAGGTGTTAGAGAAAATTGGTAGTTGGTTGTTCGATGACGGGCTGTCAACGCTGATTTTAAAAGGTTTTTCGTTGTCGGCACTCTATCCCAATACAAATCTGCGTGAGTTTAGTGATATAGACATCTTCACTGGCGATAACTACGAGGCGGTTAATGCCTGCTTTGCCAAGCATGGGGTGTTAGTGGATAGCGTGGATGGGCATCACGCCTACTTGAAAATAGATGGCATCTCTGTGGAACATCACTTCGCATTTCATAACACTAAAGTGAAACGAGGCTTGGAAGGCCCAGAAGAGACATTGCAACAATTGGCGGTGAAAGATTGGCGGTCAACTTCTGTCAAAGGCATCTGCTTCCCCAATTCAGCCTTCACAGCACTATTTGTGGGCTGGCATGCTTACGAGCACTTTTTGCAAGAGAAAATTCAGTTGCGTCATGTTATAGATTGGGCTTTATCTTTGAAACAACTAACTAAAGAGGATGCAGAAACGTTGAAAGCGGCTAAAGGTGATTCTCGCTGGGGTAGGTTTATGGACACAATGACGGCTATAGCCATTCATCAACTGAATATACCACAACAATGTTTCCCACAAACCGAGCTTGAGGCGGCAAAAACAATAACACTAGAGCAGGAACAGAAAGTTTGGAACGACATCATTAACACAGTTCAAACGCAAAAGAGTAACAGCTCAAATCTTCGCCGTATCTACATCGCCAAACGAATGTTAAAAAACAATTGGAAATACAAAACCTATTCAAACATGAGTGCCTGTCAGTTGGTCTTAAATGAGACAATAGCTCACTTTAGGGCAAAAAGACAAAAAAATCCTAAAACATCAGATTGAAACTTGAAACCTGAAACTTGAAACAATCAACTGACTTTAAACTCTAAACTTTATAAATCATGTATAGATATTTCTTAAAGAGATTAATCGGCTTCCTCGGAGCCCTGGTGGCACTTGTTCTGCTGTCGCCACTTTTTATTTTTGTCACCATTTGGCTGCATTTTGCCAACAAGGGGGCTGGTGCTTTCTTTTTTCAGACACGTATTGGTAAAGGAGAAAAGCCTTTCAAGGTAATGAAGTTTAAGTCGATGACGGACGAAAAGGATGAGAAGGGTGAGCTGTTGCCTGATTCACAACGTTTGACCAAGGTTGGGAAATTTGTACGTATTACCTCTATTGATGAATTGCCTCAGCTGATAAACATATTGAAAGGTGACATGGCTTTCATTGGGCCACGCCCATTACCGCCAGTATATTTACCTTACTATACCGATGAGGAAGCGCACCGTCACGATGTGCGTCCGGGAATCAGCGGTTGGGCACAAGTGAATGGCCGCAAGAATATCACTTGGCAGCACAAGTTAGAGTGCGATGTGTATTATGTGCAGCACTTGACCATGTGGCTCGATATCAAGATCTTTTTCATGACTGTGATGAATGTGTTCAAGCGTGAAGGGGTTGGTGTGGAAACCAGCGGTCAAGTAAGTCTTTATGATACCCGTGGAGTTCAACGTCCGCAATATGTCAAGAAAGAAGATTGAAATAGGGAGCGAGTTCTGGTTTGATCAACCTGTTCCGCAGCCAGTGGTCGACCGTGATGGGGTTTATACCATCTCGGGGCGGACGACTATTGATGTAATCTTGCAGGTGGTGTTGCACACACGGAAGGTGAGGAGCGTGATGATGCCGGCTTGGTGCTGCGACTCGATGATTGCACCTTTTGCACACAGAAATATTCGTGTTGATTTTTATGATGTATGTCACACAGATTTCACAGATAACACAGATGTTCTTTATGTGACCAACTATTTTGGGTACGAGAATACATTGTCGTTAGAAACAGTCAAGCGGTTCAAATCTAAAGGTGCTGTAATTCTCTATGATAGGACACACTCGTTTTTAATGGATGATGACCCATATTTGGCGGTGGCTGATTATAGTTTTGCCAGTATTCGTAAATGGATGGGAGTGATTGGTGGTGCCGTGGTGGAAGGGGTGAATGATGTGACCCTGAGGCCTTGTCCGTATCTTACACCGAAAGAGACGGCCATGCGGATGAAACAGGCTTATATGGAGGGGGATGACACTATCGACAAGCAGGAGTTCCTGAACCTATATGGCGAGTTTGGGCATTATCTGGCCAAGGATTATCGCGACTATGCCATTGATGACTTATCGTATGCCATCTACAAGGCTACTGACTTTGAGGTCATGAAAGCCCAACGCATAACCAACGCTCAGTATCTGCATGAGCATCTGAAAGGCGTGCGGTTTATGTACAATCTCACAGACAATGCCGTGCCGCTGTTTGTACCTGTACTCTTCCCGAGCAAAGAACAACGTGATGCCGTCCGCAGGAAACTCATCGAAGCCGAAATCTATTGTCCCATCCATTGGCCCAAGCCCGCGCAGATACCAGCCGACTTTGATGCCAATAAGATATACGACACCGAGTTGTCATTGATTTGCGATCAGAGATATACCACAGATGATATGGCAAGAATGGTCGCTGTGATTAATGAATAAACATGTAAGCAATTAAACAATTAAGCTAAAATATAATGAAGACTCTTCTTATTACAGGTATTGGCGGTCTGACTCCGAGGAGCATCGCCACCGTCATTCGCGTGAAGTACCCGCACTACCACGTTATCGGCATCGATGCCGACAAGAAAGCCATGGGTTTTTTCATGTACACCAAAGGCCGCAAGTTGGTTGACGAATATTTCGTCTGCCCTCGTTGCGACAGTGCCGACTATTTCCCGTTCATTGAACGCCTTGTGGATGAAAAGCACATCGACTATGCCTTTGTACAGCCCGAGGCAGAGATTGTGGAGTGGGGCGACTACTATGAGAAGCACGGCAAGTTCCCCTGCGAGGTGTTCATGGGCTGCAAGCTTCTTTCAGAGTCGCTTCGCGACAAGGCCATTATGGCATCCTTGCTCGAAGGCACCGACTTCATCCCCAAGACCATCAAAGTGACTCAGAAGGAACCGAAATTCCACGAGGTAGAGTACGAGATTGGTTTCCCCTGTTGGATTCGCGCCACTGAGGGTACTGGCGGACTGGGTTCGCTAAGGTTGGACAATCTGGATAGCTACAAGTCGTGGCTCTTCATCAACAGCCGTATTGAGGAGTTTACCGTGAGCGAGTTCCTCACCGGTCGCCACCTGGCCAACCAGATGCTTTACTACAATAACGAGTTTGTGAAGGGTGCCGCTTTGGAGTGTGCCGAATATGTGATGGCCAACACTGCCCCGAGCCACGTGACGGGCAACACCCACTTCGCCCGCTTCCTGAACGAAGACCGCATCAACAAGTTCTGTGATAATTGCATCAAGTACCTCTGCAACAAGCTGAACGTGCCTGCCCACGGCATCCTGAGCTTCGACCTGAAGGAAGACAAGAACGGCAACCTGAAAGTGACCGAGGTCAACATCCGCCACATGGCCTACACTGGTGTGATGACCCGTGTGGGCTTCGACCTTATTGGCGACACCATGACCATTATGGAAGACGGCAATGCCGACCGCATAGTGCGCGACCAGTACCACCACTACGACAAGCCCTACATCTTCCTGCGTGACGTGGACGTGGAGCCGATAGTGCTGGAAAGCGAAGAAATTTTTGAACAACAACCTAATTTCTAAAGCCATGAAAGAACTTGAAGGAAAGAAATTATTGATATTGGGCGGTTTTAACTTGGCATGTGTCATTGTCCGCCATGCCCAAGCTTTGGGTGCCTACGTTGTGGTTGCTGACTACAATGAGAATGCGATGGCTAAGGACATTGCGGACAAGTTCGCTTTGGTTAGTGCCACAGATGTGGATGCTTTGGTTGAGCTTTGTAAGAAAGAGAAAATTGACGGCATCACCACAGGGTTTGTCGACTTGCTTCTGGAACCCTGCTATGAGGTAAGCCAACGCTTGGGATTGCCCTATTATGTCACGCCTAAGATGTTAACTATGTCAACCAACAAAATTGACTTCAAGGAAACATGCAATCAATATGGAGTGCCTGTCCCTCAAACCTACTTCATCGGTGCTAAAATCCCCGAAGAGGTTTATCAGAAGATAAACTATCCCGTTTTTGTAAAGCCATTGGATGCAAGTGGTTCGAGAGGAGCTGGCATTTGCCATAACCGTGAGGAACTTGACAAACAGGTGGCCATTGCTGCTGGTTTTTCAGGAACAAACAATGCTATTGTAGAGGATTACATCACAGGCCGCGAGTTTTTAATGAACTACATTGCCCAAGATGGTGAGTTCCGTATGGTTTCGATGTTCGACCGCTATGCCAGTTCGGATCGGGGTGGTGCAATCAACTATGCCAGTTTGAGCATGGGGCCTTCAAAAGCCGTTGACTACTATTTCAATGAGGTTGAGGGTAAGGTGGTGAATATGTTAAAGTCGCTTGGCTTCAGAGACGGTTTATATTTCCTGCAAGGTTATTCCGAAGGTGACAAGATTACATTTTTTGAGATGGGTTGTCGTTTGGGCGGTTCTTATTACGATTTGGAACGCAAGTGCATTGGCATTGACCCAGTAGATATGACCATTAGATACGCCTTGACTGGAAAGATGACCGAAAACATCAACGCTATACCTGCTCGTGTGGGTAAATACAAAAACATCGGTGTTTGTGTCAACTATTTGCTGATAGGAGGTGAAGAGACTATAGGCAAGATTAGCGGTATTGAGGAGATAAAGAAGATGCCTTCGTATGTTGAAAGCGAGCAGCGTCAGTTTGAAGGTGACCATTACAAAAACGACCGTACTGTTGACAGGCCCGTTTTCTCTGTCTATTTGGCCGTAGATGATATGAATCAACTTGTGCGTGACGTGAACTACATGAACTCTGTGTTTACGGTAGTGAATACTGAAGGTAAGTCGATTTTGAAAGAGAAGTTTAATCCGGAAACGTTATAATAAATAACCTCCATTTGGTATGAGTATCCGTTTTGTTATTGGTAAATTGTTGTTAAAGCTACCGCTTCTAAGGTATAAGCAGTTTGTTTATAGTTTGTTGGGGGTGAAGTGTGCGCAAAAAGGCAATAAATATTTTATCGGGAATCCTCGTGTGATTGGCGATTATAGCAATATCTGTATGCATGAGAATTCGGAGATTGAAAGATGCTGTTTCCTTTTGGCGAAAGACAGAATAGAAATTGGTGAGAACTCAACGCTTGCATACGGTGTTTCAATCATTACGGGTGCCGACCCTAATGGTCCGAAGAATAAACTGAGTAAATTATACCCACCGTTGCATGCACCTGTTGTGATTGGCAACGATTGTTGGATTGGAGCCAATGCCATTATTTTACCAGGTGTTACAATTGGAGATTGCGTGATGGTGGCTGCTGGTTCTGTCGTTAACAAGGATATTCCGTCAAATGTGTTAGTTGCTGGCAGTCCAGCCGTGATCAAGAAGCATCTCGAAGTTTAATAAGGTAGAGGTAATTGGGAGTTTAATTAAAAAAGCATATTCATGAAGCAATTGGTAGTCTGTGGTGGGGGTAACAGTGCCCACACGTTGATTCCCTTGTTGAGGGATTCAATATTCGATGTGTCTATCTACACATCAAGGCCCGAACAATGGGCAAAAACCATCGAACTGGAATGGCACAACCCTGCCGGTGAAGTGATGGGCAAATATTCTGGCGTTCTGAAGAAGGCCTCTAACAATCCTGAAGAGTTGTTTCCTACGGCGGACTACGTTGTGTTCTGTATGCCGGTGCATCAATACAGGATTGCTCTTCATAACATTGCCCCATATTTGAACCGTGAAAAGCCTGTAGTGATTGGCACCATCTATGGTCAGGGCAATTTCAAATGGATGGTTGATGAAATCCGCAAGGAATACAAGTTTGACAACTTGATTGCCTTTTCATTTGGTTTGATTCCTTGGGTCAGCCGTATGGTGGAATACGGCCATCAGGGTCTCACCTACGGTTGCATGACAGAGAACTATGTTGCTGTTGACCCAATAACGAATTATGATTGGATTAACGAAGAGTTCTTCAACCAAGTGTGCTACCGTTGGTTTGGGAAGGGTAAGGCTGACTTGAGCGAAAACTTTATTTCGTTAGCACTTTCGGTTGATAACCAAATCATCCATACGGCTCGTTGTTGTGGTTTGCATAAGAAATTTGGACGCACGTGGGAGCATAAGGAAGACGTGCCGCTGTTTTACAGGACGTTTGACGAAATTTCAGCCAATCTAATGGAAGGCCTCGACCGTGAATATTCCAAAATCAGGGAAACCATCAAATTACAGCACCCAGAAAAGAAGTTCAAGCACATGGTTGACTATCTCACCTTGGAATATTTTTCGCATAAGTATTGGAGTTTGGATGTGATGGATTCAATCCTTTCATCACAGACGCTTCATTCCATTAAGACGCCCGTTATTCAGAACGAGCATGGTACTTGGGAGATTGACAAAAACCACCGCTTTTTCCTCGACGACATCTACTATGGTAACTGTATTGCCAAGTGGATGGCAGAACAATTAAATATCCAAACACCTACACTTGATGATATTTTGAGATGGGCTCAAAATGTAAGAGGTGAACGCATTATTGATGAATATGACCACCTCATTATGGATAGCCCTGATTTGAATGTGCCTCTCAAAACTGGCATACCAACAGTGTATGGGTTTAAAACTATTGATGACTGTCTTGTTTAATCATTGAATAACTCTAAAATAGAATAAGAAATGAAGAAAAACAGAAAACCTTGGTCAATATGGTACAAGTGGTTTTATCGTGTACCATTGAGCGTGTTTAATGTTTTGACACACATTAAGCCATGGGTGCTTGATGCACGAAAGAACACCTATCATGCTGGATCCCCTTTGAAGTCAAAGTTCCGTATTTTATTGGATCAGCTTTGGTTTGCTTTTGCACAGGGTAGTACAATCAAAGAAGATTATTATGCTATGGGTGTTGACCGACGTAATCGTCGTGCTAAAGATTATATTGCCGATAATGTCAATATGGTAGCCACACGTACAATAAACACTACTTGTGGCCTTTCAACTATGCAGTGGCATTATGATATGTGCGCCCTTTTGAACGACAAATGGATTTTCTCACAGATGTGTCAGGCCTACGGAATAAAAACCCCTCATGTATATGGTACGGTTAGGGATGGGAAATTGATTTCAAATGAATTGAAATCTTTAGAGGATTTAACCCAATCAAATTATGACCTTATGGTTAAGCCGTTAGACGGCTTCTGTGGTTGGGGTATTTTCCATCTTCGCTGTGTGGGAGGTAAACTCATCGTGAAGGGTGAAGAGATAAGTGTGGAGAAACTAAAAGAAATGGTGAGCAAGGGTCGCTACCTTATTCAAGACTATATTACCAACCAACACGAGGGTATGAATAAACTGTATCCAAATGCAGTAAATACCCTTCGCATTACAGTGGCACGAGAAAAAGACGGTCTTCGGGTGATGGGAAGAATGGGTATGCTCGGTGCCCATGGCACAGACTGCAGCAACTGGCATTTTGGCGGTGTGAGCGTGAACCTTAAAGAAGACGGTACGCTTGACAAGTATGGGTATTGCAAGATAGATAAGAAGATAACTGCACATCCTGATACGGGTGTTGTTTTTGAAGGTTATAAGATTCCATTCTTTGACGAGGCTATTGCGCTTGCAAAAAGAGCTACTGAATGTTTCTACGGCATTTGCAGCATTGGTTGGGATGTTGTTATAACAACTGACGGCCCAGTTCTTTTGGAAGGAAACGATGACTGGGGTATTGTGGCTCACCAAATGGTTGAAGACCGTGGTTGGCGTGCCAATTGGGAACAAAGTATGGGTAAATTAAATATATGATGAGAATGGAATACGCAACGCTGAACAATGGTGTGAAGATGCCTATGGTGGGATTGGGCTCCCACATGATTCCCAATGACCAGATGAGTCGTGTTATTGCAACAGCCTATGAAGTTGGTTATAGGAAAATTGATACCGCATGGCTATACGGGAATGAAGAGTTTATCGGGAAAGCATTAAAAGAGAATGGCATTCCAAGAGAAGAAATGTTCATCACCAGCAAGCTGAATATCAACAATCTCTACTGGCGTGGCTATCATCAAAGGCTTCCCAATATCCGTGTCCGTAGTGTACGCCGTGCATTTGAAGAGAGTTGTAAACGCCTTGGTACGGATTATCTTGACCTTTATCTTCTCCATTGGCCATCACCAGGCTATGAGAAACACTGGGAAGAAGTGTCGAAATTGTATGAGGAGGGTCGTATTAAGGCAATAGGTGTGTCGTCATTTCTGCCTCATCATCTTGAGCGTTTGTTCTCTTTGTCATCCATTGTTCCGGCAGTCAATCAGTTTGAGCTTAACCCAAGGAACACTCAAATTGAAGAGACGCTATTTAACCAAAGTAAAGGAATTACGGTTGAAGCTTACGCCTCATTTGGCACCACTTTCTCCAATGAGAATGCATCTGCTGATATTCTTGGTAACGAAACAATAGTTGGCATTGCCGAAAACCATAAGAAATCGCCCTCGCAGATTGTGTTGCGTTGGACTGTTCAGCGTGGCGTTTCTGTAATTCCAAGAAGCAAAAGTCGTAGTCACTTGGCCGAAAACCTCAACATCTTTGATTTTGTACTTACAGAAGAGGAAATGTCCGCAATAAATGCTCTGAACCAAAACCGTTATGGTCGCGGCAATCCACATAAAGAATAAAAGTAATTGATATGAAGATACTCTTTACAGGCGACATCTTGATTTATGAGAGTCAGGATAAAGGCTGCTTCAAAGATGGCAAGCGTGATTATAGCCCCATTTTTGCACAGGTAAAACCGTTGTTAGATGATGCTGATTACGTGGTAGGAAGTCTTGAAACTACGTTGGCTGGAGCCAAGGCAGGTTATACGAATGCTTCCTATAGCTTCAATACGCCTGATGAATTGTTGCCTGCCTTGAAATGGGCGAGCTTCGATATGCTGACCACAGCCAACAACCATTGTTTCGACCGTGGCTTTGAAGGTCATGCACGCACCATCGAGATGCTTGAACAAAATGGTTTTGATTACACGGGTACACGTCTGTCAAACGATGCCCCGAGCTATCTGTTGAAAGATTTTGATGGGACAAAGATGGCTTTTATGGCCTATACCTACGGAACCAATTCCGAAGCTAATGGTGTGTTTGTGCCAAAGGGGAAGGAGTATCTGGTGAACTTGACCCGACAGCAAGACCCCATTATACACCGTCCATTATGGAAGAGAGTAGCTAAGGCCTTGTTGTCACGGCTAAGGAAGAATAAGAATACCTCTGGAATTATTGGCGATTGTGTGTCTGCTTCCGAAATCAATAGTGGTAGAAACACAGCATTCGAATCAGCGATGCTTGAAACCATTAAGCAGGCCAAGCAGGAAGCTGATATTGTCATTATGTGCTTGCACAGTGGTGGTCAGTTCAATTCAAAGGTTGAAGACTATACGCAACACTTGTTCGATATAATAGCTGATGCAGGTGCCGATGCCATTGTGTGTAATCATGCCCACAAAATACTTCCTGTGTATAAGAAAGGTGATTGTATAATAGCTTCGGCATTGGGTAATTTCAGTTTTGCTCCTGGAGAGGGTTATTGGGTTGATGGCGTCGATGCAGATAAATCACTATTGCTTACCTTAGAAGTCAATAATCGCCAGATAGAAGGTTACAGTACTTCTAATCTTAAATGTGTGTTCAATGAGCAGGGTTTTGCAATAACAGTACCAGATAATAATCAATAAAACTTAAAGAAATGATCAGAATTTCTATACCAGCCATAAAGAATGAAGGTGGCCGTACATATATGGTTGCCCATATTATTGATGAAAAGCAAGGTGTGAATGAAGATATTTGGTTTTCTACACCGGAAGAATATGGTAAATATTTTACACCAGAATTGTCGGATGCATTCTTAGTGGGTGCATTAATGCCAGCAGTGCGCCAGCAGGAGGATATCGTTGTAGAAGGTGTCGTTACAGAATCTCTTTATCATAATATCACAGAAACAATAGCTCCTCTAATACAAAGCAGTTTTGATGTTACCGCAAAGACTGATGGCAATAAATTGTCATGGTGTGGGGGTATATGCTTAAATATCAATAAGTTACAAGATGTGGTATTTGATTCTTCTGCGGTTGCAACAGGTTGCTCTTTGGGCGTTGACAGTTTTTCTACAATTGAAAAATATACCGCAAAGGATTGTCCTGAAGGATACAAACTTACTCACCTTACCTTTTTCAACGCGGGAGCTTATGGATCAAATAATCCTGTGAAAGCTAGACTTGCTTACGAAAATGACTTGAAACTTGTTAGAGAGTTTGGAAATGAAATGGGTTTACCCGTAGTTGAAATTGAAACTAATTTTGCTTTATTATATAAACTATTTCCTGTTTATAGTGAGACTGGTTTTATACGTAATATGAGCGTTATACTCTCAATGCAGTAATTATTTAAGCGATATATGTATGCATCTACTTATCAAGTTAACGACTTACATCATGGATGGTGCAACTATTTCTGTCTTGTCTCACAGCTGTTATCAACAAATAATACAAACATTTCAGTTTCATTACCAATACAAACAAGAACGGAAAAGACAAAAATGATTATAAACAATCAACTGTCTTNNTATATAAATATTGATGAAGGTCTAAAAGAAATAGAAAAGGTTAAAAATGCCTATTTAAATTGTTGCAGATGTGATAAGTGTCTTCGGACTTTACTTACTATAGATGTTTTGGGTTATCATAAATATTATTCTAACATATTTGATGTTAGACATTACGAGAAAGAGAAGTCAAGGTATTTAGGTAAAGTCTTAGCTTTTGGAAACAAGAATAATTATTATAAAGAAATAGTAGAACTGATTAAAGAAAAATCGTATTTGATACCGAAGAAATCGTGGTTATATGCAGTTGCTTATAGATTGGGAATTCATGAAATCATATACAGATTAAGATCTTTTACAAAGAATATAAAAAATTAATAAAAGAATATGAATAACGTTTCTATTATCACAGGAAAGAACATGTGTTGCTCGTGTGCCTCTTGTGCAGAAGTTTGTCCTAAAGGTGCAATAACTTATCAATTATCAAAAGGGATTTATAGCCCTATTATAGATGAGCAAAAATGTGTTGATTGTGGTATATGTTTGAAGGTGTGCCCAGCCGCAATAGAGGAAAAAACTCCAGTCAGGTTAAAATCTGATATGTTTGATTGGAAAGAAAAAGAATGTTATATTGCTCATTGTAAAGATGAAGTTGTCAGACATAGATCCAAAAGTGGTGGTATTGTGACGACAATGGTCACAAAACTTCTCAACGATGGAGTGTATGAACGTGCTTATTTGCTTGAATATGAAGGTACCGAAGGTAAAGCTTCATTATCGATATTCAAGAAAGGGGATGACATCAAGAGGACCGCTCGTCGGCAGCGTCAGATGTGTATAAGAGACAGGTGATTGCGGCAATAAAGAATAATGTAATTGAGAAATCGATTGTTGTTGGTACTCCTTGCCACATGAGAGCGATTAAAGCAGCCTTACAGCTTTATAAGAGAAGCGAAGAAGATGTGTTGCTAATTGGTCTTTTCTGCAATAAGGTATTTACCTATGATGTGTTTCGATATTATGATAAATACTATGGACCTTTTGAGAAGTTCCATTTTTGTGACAAGGAATCAGGAGGTTGGCCTGGTGGCTCGTGGTATGTAAAAGACGGTCATTCAGGGACTATACCACGAAAAGAAAGAATGGCTTTAAGAGATTATTATTCATTAAACAAATGTCGATTCTGTGGAAATCAAATGAATAATCAAGCGGATATCAGTTTGGGCGATTGTTATGTGAAAGGAAAAGATTCTCCATTGGGCAATTCAAGCGTAGTGATTAGAACAGAAAAAGGGCATTGGGCTTTCGATTATTGTAAAGATGATTTTGTGTTAGAACATATTTCTTTTCAACAAATTAAAAGTTCGCAGACTTTATTTGAGAAGGTACCCAATGTGATTCGTCCTAAAAACGAACCTTATACAAAAGAAGTAATAATGGCTGAAGATGTGTCGGATAGGGGTTTGGAAGCAGTCCATAAAGAGGTTGAAAAGAGAAAAAATGAATATAATAATACAATGTCCAAAAAAATAAAGGGAAGATTGAAGAATTATTTTAAGAAAAGCAAGACCCCCGTGTTTTTGATCAGAAGTGGTGGCTTTTTGAACAAGGGATCTGACATGATGAGACGTATCACCATCAATCAAATAAGGCTTTTCTATCCCAATGCAATTATTGCAGTTACACATTATGTATGGAATGAGAATCCTGAAGAATGCAAAAGGGAAGGTCTGGTGATGATGATAGGAGGCCTGAGGTATGAGAAAATAAAAAAAATAGTACCGGAATTTATATTGCGAAAAAAATACGTGACACCTAAAATGGTTGATGTCGTTTTAGATGTCAGCGGCTTTACTTACGGTGATGCTTGGGCTTCAAAATCTGGTGATCTTGAAACCGAGAGGTTGTTTTGGTCACATTTTACGAAGCCTAATAGAAAAGTAATTCTTTTACCACAAGCTTTTGGTCCGTTTAATAATGAATGGTCCAAGAAGACAATGGAGGTTGCTTACAATGCATCTTCAATTATCTATGCAAGAGAAAATGTTTCGATGGACATTCTAAAGAAGATGTTCCCTGGAGATAATAAGATTCTTCTTGCACCAGATTTTACGGCCAATCTTAATGCAAATTCAAAAATGCCAGTGGATATTGAATCTAAAAGCTACTGCCTTGTTGTGCCTAATCAGAGAATGGTTGATAGAACAAAGGCAGATGTGGGTAATTCATACAAGCAGTATATGATTGAAGTGGTGAAATTCTTGATTTCGAAAGGTGAGAATGTGGTGTTGTTTAATCACGAAGGTAAAGGTGATGAGTTGTTAATGTATGAAATAAACAAAGAATTTGACAACAAACTTATGACAGTGACTGGACTTGATGGCTTAGAGACAAAAACATTTATTGGTAATGCAAAGTTGTTGATTTCTTCAAGATTTCATGGGGTTGTAAGCGGGTTGTGTCAACAAGTGCCGACATTCTGTACAAGCTGGAATCATAAGTATGAGGAATTACTCAAAGATTACAGGTGCGAAGGTAACATTCTTGATGTAAATGATATTACGAAAACCGAAACAATAATTGCTGATGCGCTAGAAAACCCAGATAAATACATTTCTCCTAAAGAAGCTATAGAAGACATAAAAAATCGCGCACAACAAATGTGGTGTGATGTGTTTTATTATATCAAGAATGGTTCGATGAAGAATCTGTGATTAATATGTCATGGTTATCAGCTAGTAATTTCTGGATGAGTTAACGGAACAGAGTCAAGGCTTCGCCTCGGCTGCGGATGAACTATAATTTTCATCATTCGCTTGATGAACTGTGCCATCGTATGCTGAAAGCCATAGAGTCTGGTTCTGAAATTCCTATCCATCGACACCCAGAGAAGGATGAGACTTTTGTAATACTTCGTGGCAAGATACGAGTGACTACGCATAATGATGACGGGTCAATAATCGACAAGGTGATTCTCTGTCAGGAGGATGGTGTTTATGGCGTGGATATTCCCAAGAACGTGTGGCACACTTTAGAGGCTTTGGAACACAATAGCGTAATCTTTGAGAGTAAATTGGGACCTTTCGTGCCGCATGAAGTGGAAGGTGTGATGACAGTGTAGAATTTATAGATTTTACGGCCACCGATCTTTCCGCGCAGCCGGTGCCGCGATGGGGCAGGCGGGGTAATCCACAAAGCCTGTACTGCCCCCTTTTTCATGGTTCACGGTTCATGATTCATGGTTATTATATGCATGTAAACAATTAAATTCAAATATATGAAAGGAATAGTTCTCGCCGGAGGCTCCGGCACAAGATTGTACCCTATCACAAAGGGGGTCAGCAAACAACTTCTTCCCATCTATGACAAACCGATGGTGTATTATCCTATCTCGGCCTTGATGCTGGCGGGGATTAGGGATATACTTATCATCAGCACGCCTTACGACCTGCCGGGCTTCCGCCGTCTGCTGGGCGATGGCTCTGACTATGGTGTTCACTTCGAGTATGCCGAACAACCCTCACCTGACGGATTAGCACAGGCTTTCATCATTGGTGAAAAGTTCATTGGTGATGACAGTGCTTGCTTAGTACTGGGTGATAATATCTTCTACGGTGCTGGCTTTACCAACTTGCTGCGCAATGCGGTGAAGGATGCTGAGGAGAACAAGAAAGCCACAGTGTTTGGCTATTGGGTTTCGGATCCCGAGCGTTATGGTGTGGCAGAGTTTGACAAGGAAGGAAACTGCCTTAGTATAGAGGAGAAACCGAAGGAGCCTAAATCGAACTATGCGGTGGTGGGACTCTATTTCTATCCCAACAAAGTGGTGAATGTGGCCAAGACTATCAAGCCATCAGCCCGTGGTGAACTTGAAATCACCACGGTGAACCAAGAATTCCTGAAAGACGGTGAGCTGAAAGTACAGGTGTTTGGCCGTGGTTTCGCTTGGCTGGACACAGGTACTCATGACAGCCTCTCGGAGGCTTCTACTTTTGTTGAGGTCATCGAAAAGCGTCAAGGTTTAAAGGTGGCTTGTTTGGAAGGTATCGCCTACCGCAATGGCTGGATTAGCGAAGAGAAGATGCGAGAACTGGCCAAGCCGATGTTGAAGAACCAGTATGGGCAATACTTGCTCAAAGTTATTGATGAGAAGAAGGCCGAAATTGATTCCGATTCTTTTAGAAACATGGAGTAAAGGTTATAGGTTAATAGTTAAAGGTTAAAGAAATGCCAACTATAGAAGATGTAAAAATAATCGAGCTTCCGAAGTTTTTAGACGCCAGAGGTAACCTCTCGTTTGCCGAGCAATTGAACCATATTCCGTTTGAAATCAAAAGGACGTATTGGATTTACGACGTGCCAGGTGGTGAAGCAAGAGGAGGTCATGCGTTTAAAGAAAACCAAGAGTTTGTGATTGCATTGTCGGGTGCTTTTGACGTGGTGGTTGATGATGGGGTGAATAAGAAGTCGTTCACGTTGAACCGTTCCTATTATGGGCTTTATATTCCTGCCGGGCTTTGGAGGGAAATGAATAACTTCTCTACCAACTCTCTCGCCTTGGAGTTCGGATCGATTCACTACGACGAAAACGACTACATTCGTGACCACGATGAGTACCTTAGCTGGCGCGAGGAGAGTTCAAAAGTTCAAAAGTTCAAGAGTTCAAAAGTTCAAGGCCTTGAACCCCTTAAACCTCTTGAACCTCTTGAACCTGTACTCAAGTACAACGTCTTCGACTGCACCATGGTCGAGTTGGATAAGCATCACGAAGACCGCAGGGGTAATCTTTCGGTAGTGGAAAACGGCCAGACGTTGCCATTCGATGTAAAGCGTGTGTATTACCTCTACGACGTGCCTGGTGGTGAGAACCGCGGTGCCCATGCGCATAAGGAGTTGAGTCAACTGATTATTGCCGCATCAGGGTCTTTCACGGTTACGCTTGATGATGGTAAGTGTAAACGTAGTTTCTTCTTGAATCGTCCTTATCAGGGTTTGTATGTGAAACCCGGCATGTGGCGTGACTTGGAAGATTTCTCATCGGGTGCGGTTTGCATGGTTCTCGCAAGTGATGTGTATTTGAAGGAAGACTACATAAGAGATTATCAAGAATTTTTAGAATTTAGAAAAAAATAACATACGATGGCTAATAGAATTTATCTTTGCTTGGCTCACATGAGTGAGGCTGGGCTTGAACAGAAGTACATTAAAGAGGCTTTCGACACCAATTGGGTAGTGCCGCTGGGTCCAAA